>Ga0115848_100325_pt1 | contig 16185 bp, 11 predicted proteins | sample InSIn3gowninarea_FD_83862 | JGI IMG/M metagenome (GOLD analysis project Ga0115848, IMG submission 83862) | reverse complement strand
CTTTGGCATTTGAGCTTCTAATGACTTTAATCTAATTGAATACTATTGACTTGAAATATTTTGAAAGCCTCTAACTAAAGGAAGAGCGTTGATAATTTTGCACTAATAATCATTGAATAATTGCATATTGTGGGGATCTACTTGGCACTTGGTACCTTGTCATATTTTCTTGTGGTGAAGATTGTGATCGCATTATTAAGTACTTGTCGTCATAATCAAATACTAATCAACATTAAGTACTTGAAATTATTAAGCAATCTCGCTTCATTAATCACTCATCTTCTAATTCCACCTTGCATTTGCATATTAAGTTAGCCTTGCATAATTAAAATTTACTTCCAAACATAAGCTTGGTCGATAGAAAAATAGGTACCCATCCATCTTTGCTTGATAAGTCTGATTTTTATAGTATTTAAAACGGTGACCTTGCAATAGTCAAAGCCACAGCTCTCTGCAGCATCGGAGGCACTGGGTATGCTAGATTTTCAGGAGAGGTATCCTTAATCACACCTTAGTGTGTTTCAACTTATCTTCTCTCTGCCACTTACTACAAAATCAGGCTCAACATAGAAAGGATAAAAGGGTTAAAACTTAGATAGGCATTTAACTAAAATTAACCAAAATTCCTACATTTCACATTAGTTTTAGGATCTGCATTTCATATAAGATAGTTATTCCTCCAAGCAGCAGTTGCTCATCAATTACTTGGTCCTAAACTTTCTAGCAAGATAGTTGACCCCATAAGGCACTGGTATCAATCGTCTAAATCTAATCGAATCCTAAAATCTTGTTAAATCTAAAACAAGTACTTGGTCGCTAAACTGTGTCTCCCGAACTGGTTTTCTGTAGGGTCTACCCCCCTTAGTCTACTATTAGGAGACAGCTTAAATGAAGAGATTGGGGATCAGGGTGACAGCCCCCGATCTGAGTCATTGTCGCGGTGCCTAGACATTCTGTGTGACAACAAGGGGCTAGCTACTTTGTTTGCATAAAACAAAAGTGGTTTTTCGGATCAAACATCCCCTTTGCATAATCAGTCAATACCTTCAATGAGTAGAGATTGGCATTGCCTTGGATTTCATTTAACATTGATGATGTGGCAGTTCCACTCCCACTTCCAATCTCTATCCCAACACGAGCCTATGCTTGGATATCATGATCACTATCATTGTTTTTGGTATGGTGGAGTGACTCATGTTGCTAGTCTAAAGTTTTATGTACAGAGTTTTAATTTTTGGCAACTACAGCAAGGGTTTCTAACTATAATTTAACCACTTAATTTTTTGTTAAATTTTGATTGTTGATGTCCCGGGGGGGCAACTCAATTGGTTAATCCGAGAAATGAAAAATCGTTGAAACTTGAAAGACCCAAGTTCAAATCCCCCCTATTGTGACTCGGGCTACAGGGAGGAGAACATATCATAGCCCCCAAGAGGTTTACTGGTAGTTACATGTCGGGCGGGCTGTTGGGTTCCGCTAGGATATAAAAAAAAAATGATTGTTGATAGCATGTGCAAAGGCTGAGTTTAAAGGTTGGAAAGGATAAAAATGAAATAAAAACAAAAGAACTGTGCAGTGATTTGAGTCACTGAGCTGACCTCCACAAAGCTAGATAGAAGAAATAGTTGATAAATCACAAACAGCGCCAAGTTCCTTGTCCTTCGCAGGTCTAAGGCTCAGAGAAATTGGACTCCTTGGCAGCTTGGCCATCAAACATAGCACCTTCCTCTTCCTTGGCAACTAAAAGAGGAGTTGATGGCTCCACTGAAAGATCGCAGCTCAAAGAAGGATGAAATCAATGGCTCATGGAGAAATCACAGCTCAACAGCAATGCTAGCTCAGTTCAAAAGAAAATCCAAATAGGTTGTTACTATCAAAATAATAGAGGCAAAGTACATGTGAAGTGCCACGGGAAATTAGGTTTTTTAGATTTTTTTAGTTTTCATATTTCTATCTAGAAAATTTGTGGGGGTGCCCCGACATCTTGCTTTTCAAGAGGGGGTGCATTTTTATGTTTTTCATAAAAATCAAGGTGGGGGGGGGGGGCAGGGGCAAGTGTGCCTAGCAAAAACATTTCACCAGGTGTCCCCCCATACCAGGGGCCCGCGGATCAAGGAGAGTGCACCCCCAAGGTTTGGCTAAGGCCAACTTTATACATGTAGACTCATAACCCCTCTATGGGAAAGCACCCTACTCTTAAGTTTTATGTAACACAACTCCCATTTGTAATTCATCATTCATGTGGTTAATTCTCATTCTTAATAAAGTGTTTTGCCTAAGGGCACCTATCAAGTGTAGCACTCTCTCTTGTGCATGGATTTACTTCTCTCTCTAGCATACTTGTTCATGGGTTTTGCTCTCTCTCTAGGGTTGCGCTCCTCTTAATTGATTTATCTTCAAGTGCGACGTTGCCCTAGTCTTTATTGCAGAATTTGAGCTTGTGTTAGTTTCATTTAATACCTGATTATTTCTTGTAAATATCAACATGGTGTTAGAACAAGTGTGAACCTCACTCACTCAATTCAGCAATTGATCCAAAGATATATGGCTAGTGGCACCACTTAAGGACTACAAAACTAGCATTTTGGGAACATCTCTTTTTAGGGCGTCCTAGGGTTTAAACCCTCCTTCGAGGGCTCACTTTAGCAACTAATCTAAGGATTTTTGGCTAGTGGCATCACCAAAGACATTTTTGTGACTTAAAAACTAGAATTTTTGGATCATCTATTTTGCCTAAGGGAAAATATCAAGTGTATCACTCTCTATTGTGCATGGGTTTATTTCTCTCTAGCACACTTGTTCATGGGTTCACTCTCTCTCTAGGATTGTGCTCCTCCTAGTTGATTTATCTTCAAGTCTTGTGTTACCCTAATGCTGGTTTGCTTTTCTCTTTATTGCAAGTTTGGGTTTGTGTTGGTTCCATTAGATTCTCTCATTATTTATTTTGAATCTCGACATTTTGATGTTGAGTATCCAAATGCTAACAACCTCAATTTGTCTCAATGCTTTCCTCTTTTCACGTTCTTCTCTTCCTTTAAGACAATGACGTCTAAGTATGAATGATTCTCTAATGCAATGTGGCAAGCAATCAAGCAATCTTAAATTTTTATCCCCATACCATTCATAACCCACACACTTTAATACATTTCAATGTTGAATATGCAAATGCTTCAACCATCAAGTTATCCCAACTCCTTTCTCATTTCACCCTCTTTTCTTCCCAAAAACCAATCAAGGCCAAGTATGACTCATTTTCCAATACCACGAGCAAAGAAATCTAACTCTTACCATCCATAAGAAGACACTCATCCACCCCAATGGAATTGCCCCATTGGTCTGACAATAAATGTAAGGCTATGCATAAATATCTTTGCTTTTTCCTTACCCATGACCCTTCCTTTCACCCCTCTACACAAGAAAAATATCATTATCTCCTTTAATATAAGAAACATGGTTTTCTTGTCTCAAGTGATGAATTTTCCACGACACTTAAGAATCAAGTTTGAGTCTAAGATTACGATCACAAACACACTCAAATGCCACAACACAAGCACTTTGTACAGCGGAAAACATATAGCGGTGAATCAATCTCGTGCACATGACAATTTAACCTATTGACCATTGAAGACCACTAGAAGACTCCATGCCTGAGGATATGTCAGAGGATTAGTGTACCTGCAGAGTTTAGAGATCATCGGAGCTTTTAAGCTCTTTCTTCTTCTTTTCATCTTCTCTATTGTACTCAGACTCTGGAAGCCCTACGAGGATGTTGTAAAGTGATGTTAGCGTAACGAAAAGAGTCATGTAACAGCCTAGGTAGCTTGGGACATTGTCATCAAGTCAGTTTACTCTGGAGAGTTTTTTTTACTTAGTTAATTATTTGAGTTTTTTAGCATGTAATAATTAATTGAGTTTTTTCTCCCAATTATAACCCCAAAGCCAGAGTGCGGCTTGATGGCAAGGCCTTGGGTGAGTCCTAGTGTCTAGAGTCATTTTATATTACCATGCTAGATCACTCGTAAAATTTCACAGAATTTGATGAGGTCTAGCAGTCATTTTTTAAAAATTTAAATTTTCTTGCAAAATGGGAATTTTAATAAATTTTGTATGTAAATTGTAATAAGTGATGTCTAGAGAAGTTTTATGGGGTATGTGTGCACAAAATTACCCTCTACTCCTCAACTTTCTACTAAGAGTCTAAGACACACGTGAGGGGTAAAAAATAAGTTATGGACCCTCAAAACCCACTTTTCCCAAGTCTATGGGAAAATGTGGAAATGAGGTGGAAATGTTTCAAGAAGTCAAGGTCAATTTATCAAGTGATGTAGAAACCACATAAGCCCAAAATCAAAGAGATTGAATTTCTCAAGGAGAAGATAACAAGTTCCAGTGACAAATCCCATGATTTAAGGAAGTTAACTCAAGTTTCAAGGACTTATCAAAAGTTACTTGAGATTTGGTTCGACTTCATGGAGATAGAGTGGAAGAGTGGTCTCCTACCACTCCATTCCTCTACACATATGTCCTCTTCCACCTTCCACGAGTTCCTCTTCATGGATAGCGTGGGATTTCTTGGGGAAATTCAACTTGCCTTTGGGAGATTCGATTTGCAGGAGGGATCTACATGGGATTGTCACCATTCCACATTGGGATTATCTCCCATCTCTCTATTTAAACGAGCCTTGGGCTCTTATTTTGTACACTTGATACGAGCTATTGTGCTTGCGAAAGCTTTGCTCCTTTGTATACTTTCATTCATCAATGCAATAAAGACTTTGGGGTTTCACTTATGGGATGTTCTTCCTCCTTGAGTATGGTATGAGTATTTGATCATGTTCTCATTTCTTTCTAATTGTGTTATCATATTATTTGCTTCCAAATGCTTTTAGAGATATGTTAATGTAGAGTTACCTTGCATTGACATGTGATTTGGTAGTTTGCTCTAAATATAGAATGCTCTAGTTGATTTCAAATAAATCTCTAGAACTCAATTATCATTGTTTATTGCCAGATCTATATGGAGCTAATCTTTGTTGAAGTTTGTAGAAGGGTCATCATTATTGGATCAAGATCAAACATGATGGAAAGTCTTAGAAGAGACCATCCCACTCTTGAGCATAGCTCTTGGAGGAACTCTCACTTGTTTTGAATCTCATAGTCTCATCATTCGAATTTTTTTTTGCAAGGACCCTAACACTAGTTTGTAGACAAGTTTAATCTCTTCAAATTATTTACTTTCAAATATCTTGTGCTTTCATTGTTTAAAATTGCTATCAAGAGCTTGATGATGGCTAAGCAAAGAGGAGATTCTTACTCATACTCTTTAGCTTAGTCCCTTGTATGCTAGTTGTAATATTTCCTTCATTCCTTTGCTTGTCGTCCACTAATATTGGATTTGTTGTGCAGCCTTTGCTAACTCATTTTGGTGGCAGGATTGCAGGAAGAAGCACTTGAGACTACTAACACACTTTTTGCAGGACCTTTAGCATTAAATTGGACACTTTCTTGTGAGGCCAAGAGCATTTGGGACACCCATTTTCTTACAGGGCCGAGCTTAGCTTCAGGGCAGCATTATATTTTAACAAGGCCATGGGCTAATAGAGGCATAACCTCTTTCCTTTGCTCCAATTTAATTTGGTCAAAGCCCAGCCAGTGCAACCTCTTTTGCTGGTCAAGGATCAATCAAAACAGCTCCGAAAACTTTGGTCAAACTTGGTCAGAGGAGAGAGAAAATGTACAACTTTGTTCTGCAGCCAAACATGTTGTCAACAACAGTCAAATTCCTCAAAATGCCTCAGTCTTAGTGCCCAAAAATGCAGCCTGATGGGACAAACCTTCTCCAAGAAAATCAAAGTCAAAAGGCTCCTTTTGACCCTTGGTCAACATTGGTCAAATTCAATTGCAGAAAAGTCAACGCAAGTCAAAGGTGGTCTAGTTGCTTCAGAATTTCGTCCTTCCTTCTTTACTGAATTTGGCCTCAATCAGATCCAAAACCCAAGAAAACCAAGCCAAACCAAATGCCCAATCATCAAAAGTCAAAGATACCAAAGAACGAAGTCAAAGATGCCTCCAATCCCTCGCACGTGTGAAGAAGAACAAGTTGCACCAGATCTGTACGAACCAACCAAATGAAGAGAGAGAGGAACATGTGTTGTGTGATGTGCAAATGAGGCATGAGAGCACTTACATTTATATGCAACTTGAGGGGTGCCATTTTGTCCATGAGATGTGTCATTTGACCCAAGGCCAACCTTGACAATTTTGAATTCGTAAGCTTGACCTCAAAAACCCATTTCTCCTTATCCAATTTGAGTGAAATTTAGGTCAATTTTGGTCCTCTCAAAAAGAGGAATTCAATGCAATGATTACCTCCATCAAATGAGTTGTCCAAAGTGGAATTTGACCCTAGTCACATAATCTAACAACTGCAGCCCTCTCTTTGCAAGGTAAACCAAGCCTTTCAGCCACCCTATTCATGCCCAAAATAGGCATGCATATTCCTTCCACAATCCAACGAAACTCTAGGAGAACTCGACTGCTTTAGGACCAAAAGAGACCTCCTTAAGCACTAGCAAACTCAGACAAAGACCTTCCTCTCTTTTTGTGGCTTCATGAGGCTCCTTCACTCGCCATCTTGAGATCATGTCTCACTTGGATGGATGATCAAATGAGCCTCATATCTTCCCTTCTTATAGTCTTCTATAAGGGAAACAGCTAGCCTTCAAGGATCATAACATAAACCCTAGCCAACTTGAGTTTTCTTCATGAAACCCCAGCTAACATTCGGAAATTAATTTCTTTCATTTGATCTCACCATCAAACCCTTAGGTGCCCCTTAGCCCTTCAAGGGTGCCCCTCTAGATTTTAATGATTAGACAAATGTTTCTCCACTTGGTTTCGTGACCACAACTTTGGGTGCAAAACCCACTACTTAGGTACACTACCCACAAAGCCCATGTGGGTCAAACTTCTCCCAAACCCAGCACCCTAAGGTGTGGGAGTACCTCCCAAGCCACATAAATCAACATCAAAGAGAGGCAAGTTCCTCTTAGCTCTTTGCACTTGTCCCCAATATTTTTGGCATACACCACTCCTCCAGAAGGACCCCCTTCCATCCAACATTGACAACCTCTCGTGGGTTTTACATGTTACTTTCCTCTACAACATATCAACCTAATCCCCTACCCTTGTCCCTTCACCCCCACACATATTGTTACTTGTTTTCCTCAAGAGACATTGACAAAGGTACTTTGGTTCTAAATTTGAGTAGAAAATTTGCCAGTGAGGGCTTCCAGACCAAATTCCTCAATCAAGGTTTGGATTTTCTTACATCCCACATTGTTGATCTCTTCAACCGGGTGGTTTGCTCAAGCATCCCCCACCACGATCTCATTGCACCATCCACCCAATTTTTAAATCGAGCAATAGTTTTGGCCCTAACAACTCCAGGACAATCATGATTGGGCTCACTTTTGCAAACTCTATTGCATAGTTATGAATAAGTGGGTATCAAATTATTTCCGAGGAACAAACTCAAAGTTGCAGGGGAAGCATGGTTTTGAAACAACCATTAAATGATGGATCACATTTTCATGCTCAATGTTATTATTAAGGAGGCCACACAACAATCTTATAATGTCTTATATATTGTTTTGTAGACTTTTAAAAGGATTTTGATGCAATCATGAGGGCATCCCTATTCCAAAGGTTGCAGGACATTGGTCTCCCAAAGTCCCTCATTGTAGCCATCTTCAGTCCTTTATGAGATAGTTTGTAGGATGGATCCACACACAAGGAGGATACTTTGACTCCCTATGGAGCATCGTTAGGGTAATATTGAAACAAGGTTACTCCCTCTCTCTGACATTATTTGGGTTCCACATTGATGAGTTGGAGAAGCTTCATAGGGAGAACACGCATGCAAATAATGATTGCATCCTACATCATGTCCTAATTTCCATACTCTTTTTTGCAAATGATGTGGCCCTTTTGTCTTCCTCCCACAAGGGGCTTCAAATGCAATTGTATGCTCTCACTGGCTTTTGTGATCTTTAATAGATGATGACCAACTTTAGCAAAACTAAGATCATGATTTTCAATATCTCAAAATCTCTAGAGGACCTTGATTTCTTCCTCCACGAGGGCGAAGTGGAAGTTACTACACCCTACCAATATTGGGGAGTCCAACTCACGTTTCATGATTAAGCTCGCTTTTCAACCCTGGCTCCACAAGGGGTATGCTTCCTTGGCCTTGGTCAAGTGCCAATGTTTCTACTTGCATTTTCAAGACATCCCTACAAAGATGTACCTTTTTCACACCATCATCAAACCCAACGATTCTTTATGAAATTGACATTTATGGACTGTTCTGGTCCTCCATAAGACTTTGATTTCTTCCTCCAAGAGGGCGAAGTGGAAGTTACTATATGCCCTACCAATATTGGAGAGTCCAATTCACATTTCATGATGAAGCTTGCTTGTCAACCCTGGCTCCACAAGGGGTATGCTTCCTTGGCCTTGGTCAAGTGCCAATGTTTCCACTTGCATTTTCAAGACCTCCCTACAAAGATGTACCTTTTTCACACCACCATCAAACCCAACAGTGCTTTTGTTGGGTTGTGTTATATTCTTTCCATGACTAACCTACGTAGTTAACTTGGGGGTTAGAGGGGGGGCAAAGCCCCCCCTTCGTTGCGCTGACTGCGTAGCGGGGGGGTCACGGGGGGGCGGCAGCCCCCCCTGTCCGAGGGGTTTGAGGGGAGCGGGTAGCCCCCCTCTACGGGGTCCGGGGCAGCGCCCCGGGAAAAAAAATTTTGGACCCTATATTAGGTTGGGCGAACCTACCTATGGTTTTCGGTTCATGGTTTTGGACGCGATGGTTTTCGGTCCATGGTATTGGATGCTTCGGCATGTATAAATATGTATTGTAACATTGAAAGGAACATAATGAAAAATCAAGCTGGTAGTCCCGGTTTTGGGATCCAGAGGAAAATCTCTGTGCATATGTGTTTTATATGTTATGCTCTCGCATTGTTTATTTTCTTTGTTTAAGAATTCGTATGCAGGTAATTCCTGTACAGGGTTAAAACCTACAGCTTTATGAAGTTGACATTTAGGAACCATTCTTGTCCTCCATGGATTGGGCACATCATAAGAGGGTGTAATTTATCATGCTCTAAAGTATAATACAATACCAATGAGTCATCCCCCAAGCCAGTGTCCAAGTTAAATTCGGGGCCCATCCTATATGTCTAAAAAAGATTTTTAAACTCACCTTCTTCCGTCACAAGATATGTACTTTACGTACGTTGCTTCTAGTCAAGATATATGCCCATATCTTGCTCTCTACTCGTCCAAGGATATTTCCCTTAAGGGTGCATACAAAACTAGTTCTTAATGTCCATTTCATTTCTCCAAACCATTGTAATTTCCATAGAGCATCTACTTCCTTCTAGTTACTATGCAGATGTTGCCATCCATCTCCTCCCCACAAAAGGAGAGAACAACAAGGAAATTAGGGATGATTAAAATTAGAGTGCCTATGTCTCTCCCCTAGCCTCTTGGCCCCAAGATGGCCTTTTATGATGACGACCTCACGCAAGTTCAAGATGGCCTCATTGTTCATCTTAACTACATTTAGCACCATTGGGTGCACAACCTCATAATGCCCCTCGACCAATTACGTATTTGCTCTCACCATCTACAAATTGAGATGGACTCTACTTTTGGCTAAGATAGATACCCTTATCTCACTCTCTACTCTTTTGAGGATATTGTCCTTTTGGGTGGATACAAAGCTAATTCTCAAAGCCCACTTCATCTATCCAAACCAATAACATTTCTATAGTGCATCTACTTCCTTTTGATTACTCTTTGTATGCCCCCAATCATCTCCTCCCCACTAAGGGAGAGATTAAGGCATTTATGGATTAGTACATTCTAAGAGTCGAGGTCTCCCCCCAACCACTGGGCCCCAATAATAAATATCACCTTTTATTATGACCACTTCATGCAAGTTCAAGATGGTCTCATTGTGTGTTCTAAGTTTCTAACCATATTTGACACCACTAGGTACATCGCATCAAAAAACCCCTCGACTAGTTACATGTTTGCTCTCATCATCCACAAATCAAAATGGACCACCACATCCTGTAAACTGAGAGGATTTTCTATCGTTACCATCTGTGGGAGATTGAGTTCAAGGAGCACTTTATCTTCAAATGCACCATATACCACGAGATTCAAGGGAGGCTCCATTGTTTCTTCCAAGATTTGCAAGATTCCCTTGTAATTTTCTTTCACTACCCTGACTAGAGATGACTATCCTTCTACATTCATGAGGTGATGATCCATGGGTGGGAAACTTTGCACGACCTCTTCAAAATCAGTTTCATCATGATCATAACTTCCTTCTTCCATCCTACCTCAACTACTAGAGACAATAAGATCCAATAGAACTCTTCAACTCTTGGTCCTATTAGTGGCAAGTCAATGAGACAATGAACTTCCTCTTGTTAGACGAACAAGCACCCCACCTCTAAGAGATCTCAAAATCAAACCCACCATAGAGATTTTCACACGTCATGGTTGCTCAAGCAAGCAAATATATATCAAGAGGTTTTTCCCCTCAAACTTGGATGTTAGGAGAGATAGTTCATTTTGGTCTAGAACTCCTAGGATTGCACAATGAGACCCACTCAGCCTTGGGTACTTTACAAAACCATAGAACCTTTAAGAGATCTCAGAACCAGACCCACCAGAGATTTTTCAAACATCAGGGTTGCTCAAGAAAGCAAATTTAAATCAAGAGGTTTTTCCCCTCAAACTTGGATATTAGGAGAGAGTTCATTTTGGTCTAGAACTCCTAAGATTGCACAATAAGACCCACTCAGCCTTGGGTACTCTACAAAAGACATCATCAGATTTTGCCTCAGTCCCTTTCCAATAATCAACAAAGATAAGGATACCTCTTTCTCCTCCCTCCTTTACTTCTACTTTTATTTCCAATTAAGATGTCAATGGTGAGCTAGGGCCCCATGCCTCTTAGGGTTTCCTCCTTTGGTGTACCTAGATCCTGCTAATCTCTATTTTATTGTAAGATGTATCTTTCCTTATCTTTTTAGCATCTATGAATATGCCAGACACTCAGATAGATGATTGACAACCGATTGTAGTCTCTAGTCCAGTTGACTTTTATCTTGGTCATTAGTTGAACATTAATGAAATTATCTTATATGGAAGTGCTTACCTCTTGATAGGTGGTTAGTGTTAGGCACTTAGTCAAACAAATATTTCTCAAGTTTCCTTTACTATGTTAACTAGACTGTGATTCATCTCACAAAAAAACTGGCGTTTCATGCACGTATTATGCAAATCAAGATACATATTCAGGCAATTAGAAAGCAGATGCAAAACAAAGAGGTTGAAGTTGTGTGCCGGAGATCTGAAAGGCAGCTTGGAAACCTCCTCCCAAAAGCATTGAGCAGGGAGAAATTTCAGAAATTTGGGGAAGTGCTTGATGTAAAAGAAAATAAGATGGTCATTAGGCAGAGTGTTAAAATATCTCTGGTCTTCAAGTGTGTGCACTCTGAAAAATCCAACAAATTGATCCTCTATAAAGGTTAACTTTTCTCATGGTACTTTTTGATTATTAATTTTCAAACAATTACCAAAAAAGTTACGAGTAATGATTGTCCCAGTCCAATCATAGTCAGAATTCAACAAAATTCAAACCATTTGTTGTGAAGAATAGTTTCATATAGGCATTGAAATTATTGTTACAACATATTATTTTTCCTGATAATGATCTGGGCAATGTTTGCAGTGTAAGCACAGCACGAGCTGAAGTATGGCTCATAGGTAGGCCAGCCCATAAAGTGCTAACACCAAGAATCGCTTTCGAATAATGTTTTAATGAATAGAAGTTTTTGCAATGCCCAATCCAATAGATCGAGAAGAAATTACTGTAATCGGAAAATTCAATAAAACTCCAAAAAGTGATGAAATTCAAATCCGTTTGACATGAAATATTCCAGATTTAAATAGCTGCAGAACAATCCTGATTCAACCAAGTGATCCAAAATTTGGTTCGCTCTGCAGTTTGACGACTCCCAGTTCAATTCTCATGTAACAGACATAGGAGACCAGTTCAATAGTACTTTACATTCACACAAATTTGCAATACCGAACTTAATATACTATTTGCATCAAGGTAGCCAACAACAACCTTACACTGTAAAAAACACAAGCACACAAAGAAGAACGCACACAACAGACGTTTTTGGACACTGGTCGCAACGAATGATTTCATCAAATTATGGAAATCTAACAACAGAAATCCAAGATCCTAGAGCAAGTGTTGCCCGTAATCCTGTAATATGATCGGATGTGCCAATGTAGTCTAAAAGAACAATTAGGAGAAAATAGAAAAACGTCATGATTCAACCCTTGTCCCGAATCATGATCAAGGTTAAATTCGCAGCATATTCATAATTACAGCTCACATAACAAACCACCTAAATTTAACCCCGCTCTGATATTATTAATAAAGTTTAACTTGTTTGGAGCAGTTCCTACAGGCCCATACGTTTAAACTGAACCTCCTGTGACTCATTAAGTGCCCAGTTATTGGAATTATATGAACAAGATAGCACTGTGTGAACGGACCCAAATTCGAGTGGATCTAAAGATGGGTTAGATGGTAACTTACAGCTTATCCGCCTTTTTCATCATCTTCTCGGCTTCCGCTAGCTTTGCCTCGCTTTGTGCCATAGCGATACGATGTTCCGGACAAGAAATTTCAGTGCGAAGATGTGAGGAGCAGAGTTTGCTTAATGCCAGCAATTTACGCGAGTCCTAAAGAGGCATCTTGTGAAATGAGTATTTTAAAGCAGAAAGGCTAAACCATCAAAGTGAGGCTCTCAGAGCTGGAATTCAAATTGGGCCCATTCATTAATTTGCTTCCTAAAAAAGTTACCAGCAGTGTCTTGCAATGGAACAAAGGCCGTGGCATGTGGGTAAATATTGTATTAGTATTGTGTTATTTGCGAGATGGAGTTTTACTTATTTTCTCTCCTTGTTTTTCATTTATCGTGTATAAGTGCAATTGCACACGCATGCTCAGTTGGCAACTGTGCTCAAAAGTTGTTAAACCATGAATCAATGAAGCATAAAGTTGTGTCGGGTGTGGCGTTGTATACTCCACATTAGATTGTGGACCTTGAAATCTCAATCAATTTAGGAATAGGAATGGTAACCAGTGAATTAGGCTTTAGAGGTGAAGATGTGATGTGGGCAAAGCTTATATTTTAAGTTTTAGATGTAATTATATTTTAAGTTTTAGATGTAATTATGTTGGGTTAAAGGAAGATTTTTATGAGTTAATTTGATGAAAGAATTATTTTGGAAGTTTATACACTCTAAAGTTAGGGTATAAAGTTTTAACTGAAAAAGTTGGTATAGAAAAACTTAACTGGTTGTTTCATGTGGTTAGCTTTAAATAACAAGGTGTTTACATGGGACAATATACAAAAAACAAACAAGTATTGACTTTGCAAATGTTTTTTTGTGTAAATCAAATGAAGAAATAATTTTCAATGTGCTTATCTTTTGTCCTTATGCTACACATGTTTGGAAGGAATTAGAACCCTTATTAGGCTTTGCAATGGTTGGAGGGCGAAATAGTGGAAGCATGTCTTGGGAGTTGGAACAAGAATCCAACTACAAAAAGTTATAAAGCCCTTCCTATTATTCTAGCATGGGGTATTTGGGCTATTAAGAAACTTGAGTCATTGTGAAGATAGTCTCATAATTTCTTTCCAAGGAGTTATGTTGTTATGAAACCAGCTCAAGAAAAGATAGAAAAGATAGATCAATGCCTTAGAATTCAGCGTCTTCGAGGGGGCAACCTCCTTTACATTACATAAATGAACAATTCTTGGATGATACAAATGAAAATACCTCCTTTCTATATATAGGATTCTAAGGGGTCATAACATAATCAGAGCCTACATAACAATAATAATGTAAGCCACAAAAATAACAATAGGGGGATTCTATGGGGCACATAAATAACAACATGGGGGTAATAGGGGCACAACAATATAAATAAGGGGTATAACTACAATAGTAATGGGGTAATCACTAGTATTATAGGGACCCAACATGCCCCTCTCCTTCAAAAAAAGTGTTGTCCTCAACGCTTGAGTAGTTTTGGATACTTCTGCATAAAATTCTCATCCTCCCATGTGGAATCTTCAACGGATAAGTTCTTCCACGTGATAAGATACTCTGAAATTGATCGATTTCGTAGCTGTCGAGTTCTTGTTTCTGTGACTACTTCCGGTTCCAATATAATTTTTCCTTCCTCGTCAAGTTCTGGCAATATTGTTTGAACTGGGAGCTTGTCGCCTATAACCTTCTTTAAACATGAAACATGGAAAACTGGGTGCAATCGAGAAGCTACAGGAAGCTCCAATTTGTATGCCATAGTACCAATCTTTTGCAACACCTTGTACGGACCATAATACTTTGGTGATAATTTAGTATCCTTCTTAGCTTGCTTTAGCGACATTTGCTTATATGGTTGTAGCCGTAGGAATACCCAATCACCTACATCAAAACTTCTTTCACTGCGATGTTGATCTGCCTATTGTTTCATTCTATTTTGTGCCAACATGAGGTTATCCTTTAAGAGTTGGAGGACTTGTTGTTGATGTTCGATGTGATGTTCCACTGCCTGAACCTTAGAATTTTCTCTTAAATATGATGTGATGGATGGTGGTTGATACCCATAAAGTGCCATAAATGGGGTCATTTTTGTGGTTGTATGGAAGGAAGTGTTATACCACCATTCAGCCAGAGGCAACCATTTGACCCATTGTGTCTATTTATCAAATGCAAAGCAACGAAGATATCCTTCCAAACATTTGTCTACTATCTTAGTTTGCCCATCAGATTGAGGATGATAAGATGAGCTATGAGCTAACTGAGTACCGAGACAAGAAAATAATTCTGTCCAAAAATTTCCAATGAAAATGGGATCTCTGTCACTTACAATAATCTTTGGGTTTCCATGTAGCTTTTGAATTGTTTCCATAAATGCATTAGAAACTGTACTGGATTTAAATGGATGTGGTAATGCACAAAAGTGTGCATACTTGGTAAGTTTGTCAACTACCACCATGATGACACTCTTTCCATCAGACTTGGGTAAACCTGTGATAAAATCCATTGAAACCTCCTCCCAACGTTGGCTTGGAATGGATAAAGGTTGCTATAGACCCGATGTCTTAATTGTTTCAACTTTATTTTGTTGGCAAACCAAACATTCTGCCACAAACTTTTGAATATCTGATTTAAGGCCATCCCAAAAAAATTCCTTCTTAACCCTGTGGTAAGTTTTTAAAAATCCTGAGTGCCCTTCTAAGGGAGATGTGTGCAATTCCATAAGAATCTTCTATTCAAAACTTCTTTCATTGCGATGTTGATCTGCCTGTTGTTTCATTCTATTCTGTGCCAACACAAGGTTATTCTTTAAGAGCTGGAGGACTTGTTGTTGATGTTCAATGTGATGTTCCACTACCTAAACCTTATAATTTTCTCTTAAATATGATGTGATGGATGGTGGTTGATACCCATAAAGTGCCATAAAGTGTCTGTTTATCAGATACAAAGCAACGCAGATATCCTTCCAGACATTTGTTTACTATCTTAGTTTTCCCATTAGATTGAGGATGATAAGATGATCTATGAGCTAACTGAGTACCAAGACAAGAAAATAATTATGTCCAAAAATTTCCAGTGAAAATGGGATCTTTGTCACTTACAATAATTTTTGGGTTTCCATGTAGCTTTCGAATTGTTTCCATAAATGCAGTAGAAATTGTACTGGCTTTAAATGGATGTGATAATGCACAAAAGTGTGCATACTTGGTAAGTCTATCAACTACGACCATGATGACACTCTTTCCCTCAAACTTGGGTAGACCTGTGATAAAATCCATTGAAACCTCCTCCCAACGTTGGCTTGGAATGGATAAAGGTTGTAATAGACCTAGTGTCTTAATTGTTTCAACTTTATTTTGTTGGCAAACCAAACATTCTGCCACAAACTTTTGAATATCTGATTTAAGGCCATCCCAAAAAAATTCCTTCTTAACCCTGTGGTAAGTTTTTAAAAATCCT
>Ga0115848_100434_pt1 | contig 16195 bp, 8 predicted proteins | sample InSIn3gowninarea_FD_83862 | JGI IMG/M metagenome (GOLD analysis project Ga0115848, IMG submission 83862) | reverse complement strand
TAGATTTGGACATTTAAACTATGACAGTCTCCGCTTATTGAAGAAAAATGGTGTTGCTGGTTTGCCTACAATTCCTAGGAAACATAAGCAATGTGATGCTTGCATTCTAGGAAAGCATAGCAAACAGTCTTTTCATGATTCACATTCAAGAGCACATAGGAAGCTTGAACTCATTCATTCAGATTTATGTGGTCCAATGCCTCTTCTTTCTGCAAACGGAAATAAATATATCATGACATTTATTGATGATTACACCAAAATGTGTTGGGTTTATTTATTGAAGAACAAATCTGATGCTTTTCAAACATTCAAGAATTTTCATAAGTGGATTGAAAATGATGCACAATCTCATATTGGGTCTATTCGCACTGATAATGGAAAAGAATATACATCAAATGAATTTGAAAACTATCTTCGACAACATGGGATCAAACATCAAACAACTGTGCCTTATAATCCCCAACAGAATGGTGTAGCTAAAAGAATGAATAGAACAATCTTGAATATGGTACGATCCATGCTTTTCTTCAAAAATGTAAAGATAATGTTTTGGGCTGATGTTGTTATATGTGCTGCATATATAAAGAATAGATGTCCATCAAATCCTATAAGAAACAAGACTCCTTATGAATTGTGGTATGGACATGTTCCTTCGGTAAAACATCTCAAGATCTTTGGTTCCACCTGTTATGCTTTAATACCAAAGGTACATAGAAACAACCTTGGTGCTATAAGTCGTAAGTGTATCTTCCTGGGGTATTCAAACACCTCTAAAGCATACTGTCTCTATGATGAAGTAAATAAAAAGTTTGTTGTATCTAGAGATGTAATTTTTCTTGAATCATCCAAATCGGACAATGTTGTTGAGCGGCAACTTGATCGCTTGGATAGATTTGCAAAAACGAAATCATTTCAAGAGTTTGATAATCAGATTCCACATCTTGAAGGGGGGATTCCTATACTAGATCAACATGTGGAATCTTCTTCTGAAGAACAATCTCCCATGCATGAAACTCCAACAACGGATGATCCTTTAAGTGATGTAATTGATAGAATTGGGAGACTAAATCTTGATTCAGTCCCAACTCAATCAACAGAGCAGCCTGGACCATCTCAAAAAGGTCCCCCAAAGTGGCTGACAAAGACACTTGAAAGTGTTCATCCTGATGAAATTGGAAAAACAGGCACCAGAAATTCAAACCAACAAAATGGAGGTGATGTAGATGACTCTAATTCACCTATTGATAAGGATGTTACTTATGATTGTGAATTGAACTTGTCTACAGATTTTGAACCAACTTCCTTCAAAGAAGTTGCTTCTCATGATGAATGGAAAGAAGCGATGCAAAAGGAGTATGATGCCCTCATAAAGAATGGCACTCGGAAGCTGGTTCATCCTCCATTTGGAACCAAACCAATCGGCTGCAAGTGGGTCTACAAGAACAAGTACAAAGCTGATGGCTCACTTGACAAGCACAAAGCTAGGCTTGTGGCAAAAGGTTTTGCACAGAAGGAAGGGGTCGATTATGAGGAAACTTTTGCCCCCACAGCAAAATGGGCCACCATCTGGACACTCTTTGCACTAGCAGCTCAGAAAGGTTGGAAAGTCCATCGAATGGATGTAAAAACTGCATTCTCGAATGGAGATCTAAAAGAGAATGTTTTTATGTCCCAGCCTGAAGGATTTGCTGTGAAAGGACATGAACATAAAGTATGCAAACTTGTGAAGTCCTTGTATGGCCTCAAACAAGCACCACGAGCCTGGTATGAAAAACTAACCGAGCATCTTCTGAAACTCAACTTCAATCATTTTGATCTTGATGATGCAACTTTATTTGTCAAGAAAGTTGGCAAAACAGTTGTATATCTTGTGGTATATGTAGATGATCTTTTAATGACAAGGAACAATGAAAGCTATATTGCATCCATAAAGAAAGAATTAGGAAAAAGTTTTGAAATGACTGATTTGGGCTATGTTCATTACTATCTTGGCATTGAAGTAACCCAACATCCAAAATCCATATTTCTTTCTCAAAAGAAATACATTGGAAATTTGTTAAATAGATTTGGCATGACAGAGTACAATCCTCTTTCTACTCCAATGGAACAAAACTTGAAGCTCACATCTATTGAAGGAAAGGAATTTGAGGATGCAACAAAGTATAGACAGCTTGTAGGAAGTCTCATCTACCTCACTACTACCAGACCAGACATTTCATTTGCTATTGGAATCCTCTCCAGGTTTATGCAAAAGCCTTGTGAGGGACATTGGTCTGCTGCAAAAAGAGTTCTAAGGTACTTGAACGGAACTCAAGACGTTGGAATCAAGTATACACAGGTAGACAACTTCAGCTTGATTGGATACTCCGATTCAGACTTCAATGGAGACAAAGAAACTGGGGTATCTACTTCAGGATATGCTATGGGTCTTGGATCAAGAGCTGTCTCTTGGAGATCACGCAAACAATCAGTTCCAGCAGATTCCACAACAGAAGCAGAATACGTGGCAGCAGCTGAAGCAACGAAAGAAATTGTGTGGCTCAGGAAAATTCTTGAAGATTTGCAGGTAAAACAAGTACAATCAACTCCACTCATGATTGATAACACCTCTACAATAAAGTTGGCCAAGAACCCAAATTTCCATGATCGTACTAAGCACATCAATACTAAATATCATCTGATACGACATCATGTTGAGGCCAAAACAATCCATCTCCGTCATTGTTCCACAAATGAGCAAATTGCAGACATCTTCACCAAAGCGCTTGGAAGAGAAAAGCTTGAAAAATTCAGAACGATGCTTGGACTCACCAACATCCCTTCAGATTAAGGGGGGGAAATGTTGACACCTAATCCTCAGCGGTTGGGTGAACCTGGAATGTGAACAGTCATCAAGAAGATGAACTGATCAGTCACATTCATGTATATAAACAATAGCTACCTAATGAAATATACGAATCAGTTTTTTTCTGCCTTTGGAGAGTTACTCCCTGGCCTGACAAAACTTGCTAGGAAATTTAGCCTATGGTGTGGATAACTCCATATTCCTTGCACGTTTAATAGATCCTGAAATATTGGTGGATCAAAAGCTTTGACCCAACCCCTGAGAGGTTCTAACAAGCCCTCCGTGAACCAAGAAATCAATCTCTTCTCAGTCACATCAGAAACCATGATTGACAACTATTGAACCTTTCAAATATATGCATCAAGTGTCCCAAGCTCTCTCAACTAAGCCAACCCAGTAGAGTGTGCCTTTGAATCCTTATGGTCAAACCACTCTATCAATGTATGTGCAAAATTGATCATAAGAGACTATTGCACCATGTCCTTGTGTCACTAAACAATGATACCACCATTCATGTGCAGCTCCTTCAAGGTGAAGGGTAGCAAACTTGATGGCCTCAATTTTCGTCATCTGATTTAGGACAAGATAAGTATCCAATTTATGAATCCAAACCAAAGTTGTACATTTGAATGATCCATCAAAACTTGGTAAGGATAGACATCCCAACCTCTTTTGCAACCCATAATTCCACTTTCCTTGGTTCCATTGCTTTTGCTTTGGCTCTGTTCATTTTGTGACCTCCAAGTAGTCCTTATAAGAGATGGTTGATTGAAAATCTGCCCCCAAAGCTTGATACTTAGCTAATATTTCAGCATCTTCGTTGTCCTCCATAGGTACCTCTTGTGTAGGTTCATCCTCTTGTATAAAAATAGGTATGAAAGGTCTAGATTGTGTTGAACCTAAAGGTTTATTGGAAGAATGTTCAATGTTTTCTTCAACCTTGCTACTTCCCATTCCCTCTGTATGCACCAGATTTCTTCCATTTGTTGTGTTTTGAGCCATCTGACTCAAATAAGGTTGTTCATTTGTATTTGTTTTAACATTTCTACGAACATTTGTTTTGCCTCTTCCTCACTTGATGGCAATGGTTGATCATTTCCAACCATATTTCTTCCTGTTTTTCCAGATTATGAGCACCCTCTTCATGCATGCAGTTAACCCAAACAAGATGCCACGTCTTGCAACTATGATACCACTATAATATATCCCCAAATAGAGATACTAGAAAAATAATAATATTTCCAAAACATGGGAACAGCAGAATTTGAAATTTTATTTGCATATAAAATTCAGAAATTAGAAATATGAAGATTGTTCATTTGTATTTGTTTTAACATTTCTGCGAACATTTGTTTTGCCTCTTCCTCACTTGATGGCGATGGTTGATCATTTCCAACCATATTTCTTCCTGTTTTTCCAGATTATGAGCACCCTCTTCATGCATGCAGTTAACCCAAACAAGATGCCACGTCTTGCAACTATGATACCACTATAATATATCCCCAAATAGAGATACTAGAAAAATAATAATATTTCCAAAACATGGGAACAGCAGAATTTGAAATTTTATTTGCATATAAAATTCAGAAATTAGAAATATGAAGATTGTTCATTTGTATTTGTTTTAACATTTCTGCGAACATTTGTTTTGCCTCTTCCTCACTTGATGGCGATGGTTGATCATTTCCAACCATATTTCTTCCTGTTTTTCCAGATTATGAGCACCCTCTTCATGCATGCAGTTAACCCAAACAAGATGCCACGTCTTGCAACTATGATACCACTATAATATATCCCCAAATAGAGATACTAGAAAAATAATAATATTTCCAAAACACAGGAAAAGCAGAATTTGAAATTTTATATGCATATAAAATTCAGAAATTAGAAATATGAAGATAACTAACTAAAATAAACACAAATTTGAAATTGTCCTCTGAATTTTATCTCCAAATCGACCTCCAAGACTGATGAATGATTGCAACCCAGAAAAGATATGTGCTAGGGTCTTGCAAGCCAGAGCTCTTCCACCAAAACACACCCTTCTGACTAAAGGGAGCCCATATGTTTCTTTGAAACCATGGATACTCAAGGTTGTCAGACCTTGAGCCCAAAATTGCAGTAGCATAGAATAGAAAACTCACAACATACGGCTCACAACTACCAAAGCAACCTTCTCCTTTTATCAACTATGGAAGTCGAATTATCCATGCAAGATTCTGTTTTCAACCCATGCGCATTAGTGAGACTCAAGCTGATGTGTAGGTGTGCCTTATCGACTTGAGGATGACCCAAAGTAAAGTATTCAAGCACTGGAGTTAAGACAATGTTTCAAGGAGATGAACATTGTTAATTCACTAGTCTTCTTGGAGTTCTCTTCCATGCATTTTAGTTAGCTGATGGTAAACTGGGATGAGATGGCCATGTGCAAGGTTAAGGGAATACATTTGAGTTCAAGTGAAGTAGAAGAGGAGAGAAGAAACATGTGCTTAGTCTAGCGGAGATACTCTGGATCTAACTCACATCAAACTGCCTGAAGTGGAAGAGAAAAAGACATGCACCTAGTTAACTGGACTACACTCTCAGTTATCTCCCCGTGCATATATGTGTTGTAGTTAACTCCAAGTAAAGTGCCAACTTATTCCTAAATCAGTGCATACATCCCAATGGTCTTTAGTTCACTCATACATGTGCTCCAAATAACTCCCAATCATGCACAATCTTATCTATGCCCTCTAATCCACATGCATGTGCCCAAACCCAATGTGGCTATGCATCCTTTTCCTCTTGGGTAAGGCAAGGAAAAGACAGCCAATTTGCTGTTAGTTTTCAAGGTTTGAGTTGGAGACATTACAGGATATGAATTCTTCTTTATTCATATCAAGTTCTAGGAGGTTGGAACCACTCTCAACCATCCTGGAGACATTACCAGTAAGTTCAAATTTTAAGTAAAAGGATAAAAAAAGAAAGATAAAAGAGAATATCAACTTTTACTTCAAGGATAAAATATTACCAGTGATAGCTGATATTTCTTCTTTTCCCTTTTATTATTACCAGTTATGGCTTATTTGTGCTGTTGGATCCGTGGATTGGCAACTGGTTCGGCTGATCTGGTCCACAGGCCAGTTTGGGGTCCTCAAGGGGTGAACCAATCCAGACCAGGTGATTCCAAAAACAATGGTTCCAGGGCAGAGCTGGCCTCTTCCTTCAACCATGGTTCCCTTTAATCAACCTTGCTTCAATGACTATTTCCTCAACCCTGATCTGGGTGAGATTGCCAAATCTCACCCGTCTACTTATGAGAAGAGTAGACATAGCAAGAAATCATAAATTCTTAAGGTAAATATATTAAGTCTGATCCAAGTCAGGAGGAAAAGTATCTTTTTTACCGATGCCAGAATATGTGCAGAGTTGAACTTGAGTAAGGAGGTTTATCAAAGAAAAGTTTCCTAGACTGTTAAAATTTCAAATGGACCCAACAGCTGTGGTCTATGAGAACACAGCCTTTCAGGTGCAAACTTTGTTTAGAGGCAGGCCATCTGAAAGGAGGTTGTACTAAAAATATACTTGATAAGGTTGAAGGTCAGTATCCACCCACTGGAAAAGAAAGTTCGAATGCAAATCAAAAGGTTATTCAAAGCAAGGAGAAGAAGAAACACGGGCGGTCAAAGAGTCAGTCGAATTGAAAGCCATTTCATCCAGCAGCACCAGCCAATAAATCAGAACCCCCTAAAGATACCCTAATGCAAAATTCTGCAGTTGGCGAAGACGACCCTAGCGAGGAAGACCCAGCTCTAAGTAAGTTGGCAAAACAAGAAAATCCTTGCATCAAGATATCAATTTCAAGCTCTTATATCCCAAAAACAGAGTCTAATAAGAAGCTGAATAAAGAACATAAAGATATACCTGACAATTACATGAGCCCACCGATCTCTGCTCACCACATGTATAATTTTGGCAGTTTGTAATCTAACAGAGACCGATATTGAAGATGCTTCCCAATTTAACTTAAGCAGCCACCGCTCAACCTCGCGGGGGCTGTAACAGTACCTAACCAGGCTTGCCCCTCGTGGGTGACACCAATTAATTTTGTTCTTGTTAATCACAAATGACTTAGGTTAATGGGAGCGTTTAATGTACTACCTATTTTTTCTCGTGGGAGAAGCCTGACCATTTGCTTTTCTTTTTCTTTTTTTCTCTCAGTGGATCATTGTTTGCGTATTAAAAAAAATTAGAACATTTAAAAAAAAATGAGTAGAGTCACTTCAAACATAGCACTGAGGATACGGTTTTATCGGATTAAATAAACATAGTGCCATTTTTATATCAATATATACACACTGGATTCCATGAAAATAGGTGTTATGCAACACGGTTAACTATAGTTCTATAGTAGATGAAACATACCAGCTGAATTGCTGAGCAGAGCAATCCGCCCGTGAAATATAGATTTACAATCCTCTAGAGAATCTGCAATGGCGGGCCAAAGAGAGGGCGCGTAAGGAGCCGTCAGCGTATTGTCTTTATCGAACACAATCCCCTGAAATCCTTGCTCCTTCAACTCTTTCCAGTTGACCCACCTTATATCTGGGACATTTAAATGCGGCAGAGCCAAATGCTGCTCCCTGAATATAACTCTCAGGCTCGACATGATGCCCGCAGAATTGAACCTCTGACCTAACTTCGCCCACATGGTCTTGGAGCCCACACTTTCTTCTTCGACACTGCCGGCTACTGTCCTATAAGCGGTCTCAGCGGTAGGCATAATGCCCAGAGTAGGAAAGAACTGCCCTACAGATTTTTTGAGCTTCTTGCATCTATGACCCTTAACGAACTTTAATTTTAGAGAAGAATATCTGCTGGTCTCCGAGATCTTATAGTTGGTTTTCAGATCTGGGATTGAGAGTATCGATGAGAAAGCAGAAATGTGTACGGAAATGAAGAGCGTAGGGGCAGTCATGGCTGTCTAGAACATAAAATATTCACCGTACCTGTCCTGTTGCTCTCCCATCCTTATCTGATTCCTCAGTGGCGTCATGGTTTGACCAACATTGAAATGGATAAAAGACTATATATAGGGTGCGTGCGGACCATTAGCAAGGTGGAATTTTCTGTGAGACTCTAATGTTTAAGATATTAAGGTTTTTATATTTTTTGTCTTCTGATTAAATTGATGATTTGCTGGCTTATTTTTTTAACAGTTTTCTGGTTAAAAAGATAATATCATGAAACAATAGTTAATATATTGTCATCACTGTTATGATGTTTTTGAAAGTTTCACATTTTAAAATGAAATGTTTTTTAGATTCCATTATCTGGCAGTGCAAAAAATACACATTTGTTCTTTTGAAAGCTTGTTTAGGTATTCTCCACCATCTTGTTTCATACCAAAGTCATGCGAGTTAGTTCTTAATTGAGCAATAAGAATTTTTACTCTCCACAAAATATTAGCTCCAATGTACTCTTTTTGTTGGAGGTCACAAGCAAGGTTGAATTCCTCAACATAGTATAGAAATTCTGCAAATTCTCTACAAATCTCATTGTGAGACCATATATAGAAGATCTGATTGTAGATTAACTCGATAATGCAATATACTAAAGCAAAATAAGCATTCTACTTCTACTATCAATTTGTTTTACAGAAGCTTAAAGATCTAGCTGAATCAAAGTTGAACACATATAACCAAAAGAAAAATAATCAATACACATGAAACACAGAAAATACTCTTGGAAAGCCTCAGCTAAAAAACTTCACTATTTGTATTATCATACAAGGTGGAAATGCATCAGAATTACACAAAGCCTTAGCTCTCACAGCTTAGCCAATGCTAAGTACAATCATCCTGGATGCTCACAGGCAAACAAAGCTTCTCGCAAGCCTTCTCCTCTGCCAAGCCTCCTATTTCCTTGCACAGTTTCTCTTGGGTGATCTTGTTGTTACCAAGTGTAACATTGATCTCTCACACTGATCTCACACCCTGTAAAACTGCGCAATCCTTAAGGAACCTTTCTTTTTGCATGCATGAGTTTTCTTTATAGGAAAACAATGGTCACTGATAGTACATTGTCCTTGACTTTAATCTCAACTGGGTCTTTCTCAAAATAGACATGCATGAGTTTATGACGAGGGAATCTTCAGTTAACTGGAGTACACTTGTTGAGTGCATGCATGCATCAACTAACTGATAACTCTCTATTAGTTCCTCAAACAGTTTGGAACTAATTTTACTGGACTTAACTCAGTAAACTGAGTTAACTAATTACAACTCAAATATAACTCAATCTTATCTCCTTAATTCAAGGGATAACTCAATCTTATCTCCTTAATTTAAGTGATAACTCTTGCATGACTTCATAAAGGCTTCTAACTTTAATTTCTCCAACTAATTAATCCATAATGAATTAATTAATTATTTCCAAGTAGTTGGTGACACTAAATTTGATTTTAATTAACAATTTTAATTCAAGGACAAATTAAAATTGGAATATTTTGGATTCTATTTTTATCATTTCTTGTTGTTGTTTTCAACACTCCCTCTCAACAAGAAAGGAATTCAACTTGATCCTGATCCTGAACCTTTGGAATGTTCTGCATGTAACACTTCTCTCTAGTGTTGTTGCTCCGGCAACTCTAGAAACAAACAAAAAAACATCCAACTTGAATCAGAATGATGCCTCTGTCATCAAAGTCTCTGACTACTATTGCCTCTGTCGACTAAAAACTATGCACTTATATTGGCTCAGCCTTTCTGCACTATTGCCAATCCTTTTCTGTGCTCTTCAGTATCTAAGTGCTCTAGCCTTTGTCACTTTGATCTCTGACTGCACCAATCCCACTGATTCCTCCCGCTACTATGAACTTTGGGCTCCTGTAGTAAAGTACGATCCATGAGATAAAATCTCTCAATGGACCCTGCCCAATTTCAGCCTTCTTGGGACTATCACTTCACATTGCCCCACCTCACACCTGGAGGTATGGGTGCATGTGATCCCTTTGCTGACTCTAATTGTGGCTCCTCCACAACTGTTTTAGACTTATTCTAGGATTGTATGTTGAGAGGTAATGTACTCTCCCTCTCAACCACCAAGTATCTAACATTTACCTTGCTCCTCAAGGCTTTGCATGCATCTTGAACCTCCAGAGCATACAAGTTCTTAACTCGTGAACCGATCTATTTCACCTGTCCCGTGGTGATGTGTCTAAGGAACGCCCTTCTTTTACTGAAGACAACATCATAGCCCTTGTCCTCCAACATCGCGACCTATACCAAGTTCTTCTTCAGTCCAGGCACATATTTCACATCTATCAAGGTGATAGGAGGTCCATGCTCCCTCTGAAAAGCAACCGTGCCCACTCCTGAAACACTATACTCTATGCGCATCTTGAGCTCTTTCTCCTCCAAGGTACTGAATAAACTTTTATCATCGGTCATGTGGAATGAGGCTCCACTGTCAAGATACCAAACACAACCCATCTTTGATGACACCATGCATGTGATGAGGGTGAAGTCCATTTCGAACTGAGAGGCTAATGCCTCACCTTCTGATCCATCCGAGGATCCCTTCTTAGACTTCTTCGATGGGAAATTAGTCGCATAATGACCCATCTCGTGACAATTAAAGCATCTCACTTTAGACATGTCACCCTTCTTCCTTCCATGAGAAGAATTCGATTTGGAATAGGAAGCCTTCCCTTTTCCTTTCCTTGCCATTGGACAACCTTGAAGTATGATATGAATTCAATTTGCACCTACAACCCCGAACTTCAAACTTCGAATTCTCTTCTCCATATACTGTTCACAGCTCCGATAAACTAGGCTTTGATACCATGTAGAAATTCTACAAATCTCGCTATAAGACCATATATAGAAAATTTAATTGTAGATTAACTCAATAATGCAACGTACTAAAGAAAAAGACTATAATCTACTTCTACTATCAATTTGCTTTGGGGAAGCTTAAAGATCTAGCTGAATCAGAGCTGAACACATATAACCAAAAGAAGAAGAATCAATACACATGAAACACATAAAATACTCAGGGGAAAGCCTCAGCTAAAAAGCCCACTATATGTATTATCATACAAGGTGGAAATACATTAGAATTACACAAAGCCTTAACTCTCACAATCAGCTAGCTCTTAGTATAATCCTTCTGGATGCTCACAGGCAAACAAAGCTTCTCACAAGCCTTCTCCTCCGCCCTCCAAGCCTCGTATTTCCTTGCGTAGTTTCTCCTCGGTGATCCTTCTATTACCAAGTGTAACACTGATCTCTCACATTGATCTCACACCCTTCAAAATTGCGCAATCCTCAATGAACCTTTCCTTCTGCGTGCATGAGTTTTCTTTATAGGAGAACACATGTAACTAATAGTTCGTTGTCCTTGACTTTAATCTCAACTGGGTCTTTCTAAGAATAGACATACATGAGTTTATGATGAGGGAATCTTCAGTTAACTGGAGTACAATTGTTGAGTGCATGCATGCATCAACTGACTGATAATTCTCTGTTAGTTCCTCAAACAATTTGGAACTAATTTAACTAAACTTAACTCAGTAAACTGAGTTAACTAATTACAACTCAAATATAACTCAATCTTATCTCCTTAATTTAAGTGATAATTGTTGCATGACTTCATAAAGACTTCTAACTTGAATTTCTCCAACTAATTGATCCATAATGAATTAATTAATTATTTCCAAGTAGCTCATGAGACTAAATTCGATTTTAATTCGCAATTTTAATTTAATGACAAATTAAAATTGGAATATCCTGGATTCTATTTTTATCATTTCTTGTTGCTATTTTCAACACATAGTACTTATTCTTTCTACCTTACTCTTTTCGTCATACACGCTTATGGAGCTTCTCCATAACAAAATTATTTAACTCCTTATTTGTGGCCAATCAAGTATAGTTTGAATCTTCCCTTGATGTGCCTTCCCACCACTTCCCACAATGACATATCCCAAAATTGATAGCTCAGTCATGCCAAATTCACACTTAGAGGTTTTCAAAAAAAGGAAATTAGCTGATAATATACTTAACAATTCATCAACGTGTTGAAGATGTTCTTCCCATGACTTATATATACTAAGATTTCATCAAAGAAAACTAGCACAAATTTTCGCAACTGCTTGTTAAACACACGATTCATGTAAGATTGAAAAGTATTTGGAGCATTTGATAACCCAAAGGGCATCACCAAATACTCAAAATGTCCAAAGTGGCACCTAAAAGTTGTTTTGTACACATCCTATTCTCGATTTGAATTTAATGGTATCCTGAACGAAGATCTATTTTGGAGAAATAGACCATTCTATGTAGATCATTCATCAACTCATCAATATGAAAAATATGATATTTGTTCTTGATGGTCCTCTTATTTAGTACACAATAATCAACGCACATCCTCATAGTGCCATCCTTCTTCACCAAGGCAACAGAGGAAGCCAACAGACTAGAACTAGGCCATATATGTCCTACATCCAACAACTCCCTATTGTCGCAAAACGCTCTCCAGCCTTTTAGATGAAATGCCTCTAGGAGCATTTGAAGTTAAGCCCCATAATACCACCCTCCTACCATCTATTGCGAAACTCAATTGCATAGATTTAAAGTTTGTAACAATTGGACTTATAGAATACAACCACTACACACCCAACACAACATTGGTATCCTCAATGCCAACCACATAAAAGTCATTAGTAAAGGTGTAATTATCCAAAGTTATACTCAATTGTGGAACACGATGAACATAACACAACTTCAGGCCACTTGTTGTCTGCACCCAAAAACCATCATGCTCCCTAACTTGCAAACACCACTTCACATAAGATGAGTCAATGAAATTGACGATAGCCCCACTATCAATCAACACAACAACTTGTTATCCTTGCATAACACCATTTATTTTGAAGGCATTAAAATGAGGAATGGTAGTGAGGGTTACAGATGCACCATCTATCTTTTCAAATCATCTGAGTGCTCATTTGCACCTGTCTCTCCATCCATCTGCTCATCAAGAACCTATGTCGCTTTTGACTCATCATCATTAGGCTCCTCAAAGACAATTCAGTGGGCCTTGCCTCTGTTTCTATAGTTACATCTAGAAGTGATCCAAGGTTCATGACAATCAAAGCAAAGCCTTTTTCATCTCAACTCATCCCTCGAATCACAATGTGCACCACCAACTGGCCTAGACATCTCACCTATAGGTCTATTATACTCAGGCTTCTTGTCCTTCCTCTACAACCAACTTTGTGATTAGGATCTATGTGGAAACTTGTTGACACCTAATCCTCAGCGGTTGGGTGAACTTGGAACGTGAACAGTCATCAAGAAGATGAACTGATCAATCACATTCATGTATATAAACAATAGCTACCTAATGAAATATACGAATCAGTTTTTTTCTGCCTTTGGAGAGTTACTGCCTGACCTGACATGGTATCAGAGCCAGTTCTTAAAATAGTTGTAACTCCCTTCATTTTTGTTGTTGTCCTCTGTCGTTCTGACCTGAGCTTTGTCCTCAAACGCCTCTGTCATTCTGCCACACCTGCACTGCCCTGAATTCACCCAAAATCCAAAACCTTCCAGCGCCTCTGGGCTCTGTCCACTAACGCATCTGTCCACTGAGCTTTCGATGCCAAAGTTCCGTTGTGGCGGTTGAAGGGAAAGCAACTGCTGAAATTGAGGTGGGGGAGCATTTCGCCCGTTTGGCTGCAAATATTATAGCGAAGACAGAATTTGGGAGCAGCTACGAAGAAGGAAAACTAGTTTTTGAGAAGTTGGGTCTCTTGCAACAAATGGTATCCCGTGCTGATCGTTATTCTCGTTTTCCTTGTAACAGGTAAATCTGAAAATACATGCCTGCAATGCCCCTGCCTATCGAATTCAAAATACAAGAGTGAATGAATACATGTAACTTCTTCCGATTCAAAGTAGATTCTGTCTGCCATTAATCGACATTTATGTTTTTAACTGTTAGAAATTTTTGAGAAAAGCATACGTTCTCTGAACAATAGTTAATGGGAAATTCTAGAAAATCATTATTTCGGTTTGGTTATGATCCAAAGGTGAGAGAGTAGTGTGGCAGGCTGTCAATGGTAAGAGCTGCATCTCATCATTTTCACGATCATTTTCTAGTCACTCGGAATACCGTTGAGGCTGGAAGAAAGCTCTAAAGGGAAAGTTCGCCCCTTTAGCTTCTTCGAGGAATTTGCTCTGGGGTTGTCAAATTTCTTCCCAACAATCTCAATCCGGCTCCCTCTTGCTCGCTATTTGCAGGTTTAATTGACGGCCAAAATAGTCACGATTTGGCCTGTATCTCTGCCTGAAATTGTTGGAGGTTTCGAGGATTTGTACTGGGAAGGGGGTCGAACCCACGGATATGGTATGGTCACTGATTTGGTATTGCGCATTTTCTTCCATGTGAGTGTGAATGTCCGAATGGTAATGCTGTGAGTCAAAGTATTGCGCAGTTTATGTGAGAAGTCTTTCAAAGCAGTCAAAGTATTGTGCAGTTTTCAAAGCGTTTATTTATCATTCAGAGTATTGCGCTGTTTTTCAAAGTGTTTATATATATCAATCAAAGTGTTTGGTATTGCGCGATTTATTACACAGTTTTCTTTTGAATGGTAATGCTGCATTGAAAAGTTATCATTTCAATGAAATGTTGATACTTCTAGCAAACATTAGAGGAATTTGAAGGCTGTAACATAAGGAAGTTTTTTTTTATCAGCAGAAGTAATTTTTTTACAGAATGCATTCAATCATTTCTATGGTAGGAATAGTTCTCACTGGCAAGGAGAACTATCCTGAATGGTCCCGGATGGTAAAACACACCCTCATCTACAATGAGTTGTGGAAAGGAGTATGTGTCGGAGAAGAAGACAAAGACCCTGTGCAGCCTACATTAGATAAAGAGCTTGTCATTTGGGAAAACAAGAACAGCAAAGCCTATGCATTAACCGCAGCATCTATAAATGAAGAAGTAAGTCGTCATATTTCATCATATTCAACTGCCTTTGAAGCTTTACAAAAGCTGAAAGAACTCTATGACTCACATTTTGCACTTGAAGTTGTTCAGCTCATGATTAAACTCTTCACTCTTGAACTGAAAAATAATGATCCTCTTGCTCTTGCATCTGAAGTAAAATCTATAATGCATGATATCAAATCCACTAAGGTTGAGCTGGATATCCTTCTTATTGCTTTTCTCAAGGCACTCTATCCTACTTACTCCAATTACCTTGAGTCTTTACAAGCAAATGGAAATCTTAAAGATATAACCTTTGACTCTCTTGTGAAAAAGTTTGCTGAAAGAGAGAAAGCCTTTGGAAAGAAGACAGTCCCTGAATCTTCTGAAGAGACTGTGTGCCTTGCTCATAAAGAAAAGCATCCTGGTCAAGATTCTACAAGAGGAAGAGGTGGACGAAGAGGAAAAGGAAGATACTTCAAAGGCAGGGGGGGCAGACATTCTCAAGGAGAAAAGGCAGATCTGCATTGCATTCGCTGCAAACGAAATGGATCACATGATGCTTCTACATGCAAACTACCATGGGACAAAATTGAGCAGAAAAGAAACCAGCAGAAAGGTAAAAATGATAATACAGACAAAGGTAAAGCACTTGAATCCGCTCACTATATTGAGGCACAATGTAACATTGGAGTAAATGAAGATTTGTTTAATGCTTCACTTGCTTCTTCGAAAAATGATTGGTTGCTTGATTCAGGAGCAACCTGTCATATGACTCATAGGAAAGATTTTTTTGAAGATTTCACTGACAATGTTGATGGAGCAGTATACTTTGCAGATCAGTCAAAAATCAAGCCATCAGGGCTTGGCACAATCAGGCTTAAACTGCCTAGTCTTCCAGACTTTCTTCTGGATCATGTTCTATATCTCCCACAGCTCAAGAAAAACTTGTTGTCCTTGGTCCACATCCGCCAGCAAGGTCACTCCATTCATATGTTTGATGGCAAGCTTGAGGTAAGAAAAGCTTCTAACCACTCACTTGTCATGAGGGGAATAGAAGAAGAAAGGCTTCTCAAACTGCAAGGAACCTCTGCTCATGCACAACATTTCTCATATATTTCTCATCATGAAGAAGGTACACTTCCATCAAGTTTATTATGGCATGTTAGATTTGGACATTTAAACTATGACAGTCTCCGCTTATTGAAGAAAAATGGTGTTGCTGGTTTGCCTACAATTCCTAGGAAACATAAGCAATGTGATGCTTGCATTCTAGGAAAGCATAGCAAACAGTCTTTTCATGATTCACATTCAAGAGCACATAGGAAGCTTGAACTCATTCATTCAGATTTATGTGGTCCAATGCCT
>Ga0115848_100433_pt1 | contig 16195 bp, 15 predicted proteins | sample InSIn3gowninarea_FD_83862 | JGI IMG/M metagenome (GOLD analysis project Ga0115848, IMG submission 83862) | reverse complement strand
TTTTGGGATTAGCGTCCGTAATGATTGCCGCGTAAAAACCACCCTTTCCATCCACCAGGTTTACTTCGTCGCCCTGGTTTAGTCGTAAAACCCGGATGCTGTGCTTGGATTCGTCTTCGTTTAAAGTATAAGGGTCCTGGGTAATATCGGGCGTGTAAAAAAGGTGCATGCTGATTTTTTTAAAATCTCAAATTTTAATAACGCGATGTGCTGGCTTACCGGTTAATAAGTGGTTATTGGTTATTTGTTGTTCGATGAATAAATTACTGGAGATAAACAGGTTATTGCAACTGGTAGTCTAAACTAATTTCGGCGAAGTGCTTATCTTTAAAATAGAACGGGAAAAGTGCTTGACTTAGACTAACCAACTACCTATCTCATAAAAATGCTTTTTGGGGGTTGTTAGAAAATTATTAAAGTTGTAGAAATGAACGGCAGATTGTAGATTTACTTTCCTCAAATTTCGTTATTTATTTAAAATTTTCTAAATCTAATACATGGAACAAACATTAAAAGCCGAAGGGCACCCAAAAGGTTTATACTTGCTTTTTGCCACGGAAATGTGGGAGCGGTTTAGCTATTATGGCATGCGGGCAGTGCTGGTGCTTTTTCTGACCAAGGCAATGCTGATGGATAAAGCCTTTGCCTCTAAGTTTTACGGTGGTTATACCAGCTTAATTTACTTAACTCCTTTAATTGGCGGCTATATTTCGGACAGGTACTGGGGCAACCGGCGCTCTATTCTGGTTGGCGGTATTTTAATGGCTTTAGGACAATTTATCTTGTTTGCGGCCGGTAGTGCTTATGGTACTCCGCTGGGGCAGGGCTTACTATACCTGGGTTTAGGCGGTATGATCATCGGGAATGGTTTTTTTAAGCCGAATATTTCCTCCATGGTCGGTACGCTTTACTCCACCACCGATAAACGGCGGGATGCCGCTTACACTATTTTTTACATGGGAATTAACCTGGGATCTTTTATTGGCAACACCATTACTAGCTTAATTGGCGATACGGGCCGGCCCGAGGATTTCCGGTGGGCATTTTTAGCCTGCGGGATTGCCATGGTTCTGGGTACGGGTCTTTTTCAATGGGGAAAAAATAAATACCTGCATACGCCCGAAGGAGAACAAGTGGGAAATACGCCCATTTCTTCGCCGGGTGTGAAAGGAGTTTTTGCTATTTTACCGGTGATGCTCGCTTTAGCTTTAGGATTCTTGTGGTTAGATACTACCACTTTGCCGGTAATTATGCCTTTACTGATTCTTTCGGCGCTGGGAATTGCTGCGCTTATATTATTAGATAAGTCTTTAACCGCCGGTGACCGGCAGCGGGTGTACGTGATTTTTACAGTGGCCTTCTTCGTCGTGTTTTTCTGGGCCGCTTTTGAACAGGCCCCGGCTTCGCTCACTTTCTTCGCGGACGAGCAAATGGACCGAACTATTCTGGGTTATACCTTACCGGCGAGTATTTTTCAAAATTTAAACGCCTTTTTTATTGTTACCTGCGCGCCCTTAATGGCTTTATTATGGACAGCCCTTGGGAAAAGAGGGCAGGAGCCACCTTCGCCGATGAAAATGGCAATTGGTTTAGCTTTACTGGCGCTGGGTTACTTAGTCATGTGCTTCGGGGTGAACGACTTGCAGCCGGGCGTTAAAGTAAGTATGTTTTTCCTGGTGGCGTTGTATTTCCTGCATTCTATTGGCGAGTTGTGCTTATCACCCATTGGTTTATCATTGGTGAACAAGTTGGCGCCGTTACAATTTAGTTCTTTATTAATGGCCGTTTGGTTTTTGGCTAATGCCGCGGCAAATTACTTGGCAGGTTTCATGAGCAGCTTATATCCGGAGGAGGGTAAACCAACGCCGCAATTATTTGGCTACCAAATTACCGATTTGTACAGCTTCTTTATGGTATTTGTGTTTGCGGCTTCTATTGCAGCAGTAATCTTATTCTTAGTAAACCGCAAACTGGTTAAGATGATGAACGCGCCGGTTTAGAATTATCTCAAACAACAAAAAAGCCGGTAAGTAAATTAACTACCGGCTTTTTTGTTGTTTTAGAACTGGTTAAAATAAATATTCAATTACTTTAATATAAATAACTGAAGGAACATATAGTATATTATTCGTTACCTAGCGATTTTCCCAATTAGAGAATTGCCGCAGAACTTAGTTTTACGATTAACATGTTGGTGTCTTAAATTGAAACCATCTTTCATGCAATGATTAAATCGTACTTTTCTACCGCACTAATAGCTTATTGTCTTCTATTTACCAGCTGTGATCAATTAGAAGATTTGGCATCTCTTAAACCTGAATCAGAAACTACTGATGCGTTTACTACTTACATTATCCCGCAGAATGCTCATTTTACTAGTAATAACTTTGGCGTAGTGCCATCGAACAAACTTAAGTTCCTGGCTAAATTTGATGCGTCGGCCATGTATACCACTATTGATAAATCAAACCAAGCTGACATTAATAAACTTTATGGTTTTTCGGATTGTAGCTCGGACCACCAAAGTAATAGTGCCCGTTTTGGTTGGCGATGGTATAATAATCAATTAGAAATCCTGGCCTATACTTACGTGAATCAAAAAAGAATAGAAAGCTTTATCACGGCTATTGACCTGAATAAAGCGTACGAGTACGAATTGGAAGCTACTGATACCACGTACGTATTTAAGCTAAATGGCCAAACAGTAGAAACGGAGCGCGGTTGCGCCGGTAGTTCAGATAAGTATAAATTGTTCCCTTATTTTGGCGGCGACGAAACAGCTCCGCACGCCATTAGAATTGAGATCAAAGAATTATAATCGGTAAGTTTTAAAATACCACAAAGAAATTTTTCATAAATAAAAAAAGCCCTCGAATATTCGAGGGCTTTTTTTATTTATGAAATGGGATTGAATTACATCATGCCACCCATGCCGCCCATGCCACCTGGCATACCAGCACCGGCACCAGCTTTTTCTTCTTCTGGTTCGTCCGAAATAACGCAATCGGTAGTTAATAACATACCCGCAATAGAAGCGGCGTTTTCTAAAGCTAAACGAGTAACTTTAGTTGGGTCAATAATACCAGCGGCAAACAAGTTTTCGAATTTGTCTTCGCGGGCATTGTAGCCATAATCGTCTTTGCCATCGCGTACTTTCTGAATAATTACCGAGCCTTCGCCACCAGCATTAGAAACAATGGTACGAAGCGGCGCTTCCAAAGCCGTCCGGATAATATTTACTCCGGTTAATTGGTCGTCGTTTTCTACTTGTACGTCTTTCAGAATTTCAATAGCCCGCACTAAAGCAACACCACCACCAGCTACTACGCCTTCTTCTACGGCAGCGCGGGTAGCGTGTAAAGCATCATCTACGCGGTCTTTCTTTTCTTTCATTTCTACTTCGGTAGAAGCACCAATGTAAAGAATAGCCACCCCGCCCGATAACTTAGCTAAACGCTCTTGTAATTTTTCACGGTCGTAGTCGGAAGTAGTAGTTTCCATTTGCGCTTTAATTTGCGCAATCCGGCCGGTAATTTCCGTTTTTTCGCCTTTACCATTCACAATAGTAGTATTGTCTTTGTCAATGATAATTTTCTCGGCTTGGCCTAAATAATCTAAGCCAGCGTTTTCCAGTTTAAAGCCTCTTTCTTCTGAAATTACTGTACCACCGGTTAATACCGCGATATCTTCTAACATCGCCTTCCGACGGTCACCGAAGCCAGGAGCTTTAACGGCTGCAATTTTCAAAGAACCGCGCAGTTTGTTAACTACTAATGTAGCTAAAGCTTCGCCATCCACGTCTTCAGCCACAATAACCAAAGGCTTACCAGTCTGAACCACTTGCTCAAGTACGGGCAGTAATTCTTTCATGGTAGATACTTTTTTGTCGTAAATCAAAATGAAAGCATTATCTAAATCAGCTTCCATTTTTTCTGGGTTAGTAACGAAGTAAGGCGATAAGTAACCACGGTCGAACTGCATACCTTCTACGGTTTTTACTTCGGTTTCAGTACCTTTGGCTTCTTCTACGGTAATAACGCCATCTTTACCCACTTTATCCATAGCATCGGCAATCATTTTACCAATTTCGGCGTCATTGTTAGCGGAGATAGTACCTACCTGCTGAATCTCACTTGAATTTTCAATTTTTTTGGATTGATTACGCAAGTTTTCAACTACCGCCGTAACTGCTTTGTCGATTCCTCTTTTTAAATCCATAGGATTGGCACCGGCGGCTACGTTTTTAGAGCCGGCCGTGTAAATAGCTTGCGCTAAAACAGTGGCAGTAGTAGTACCATCACCTGCCTGGTCGGCAGTTTTAGAGGCTACTTCTTTTACTAACTGAGCACCCATGTTTTCGATAGGGTCTTTCAGTTCAATTTCTTTTGCTACAGTTACCCCATCCTTCGTGATGGCGGGTGCACCAAATTTCTTGTCAATTACTACGTTACGGCCTTTCGGTCCGAGAGTAACTTTAACAGCGTTGGCCAGCTTATCTACACCAACTTTAATTTTATTACGGGCATCGGTATCAAACGAAATGTTCTTAGCCATAATTTTAATTCTTTAAATAATTTTAAATAGTTCTTTTAATAAATTACAGATAAAAGTACGGTTAACTTAAACTACCGCAAAAATATCAGACTCCCGCATAATCAGGTAATCCTGGCCATCAACCGTAATTTCGGTACCGGCATATTTACCATAAAGAACTTGGTCGCCTACTTGCAATTGCGGTTTTACCAGAACACCTTGCTCCGAAACTTTACCTTCGCCTACTGCCACAATTTCGCCGCGCTGCGGTTTTTCTTTGGCAGTATCCGGAATAATAATACCTGATTTGGTTTTTTCTTCAGCTGCTGCCGGAGCAACAATTACTCTGTCTGCTAATGGTTTAATGTTAATTGCCATAGGTTTTTCTATAGTTTAAAGTAGATATGAATGTTTTATTTAATTCATCGGGAATAAAGCCTTCGGTATTACAGGCGTGAAGGTCTCCTACATTTCCTGTGCCAAGCAGTTTTGTGCGCCAGTAATCGTCATTTTTTCAGTTAATCAAGCCCGCACTCTGCCAGAATTGTCAGAGTACAGCTGTCAGGTTGAAATTTAAACTGACAGCTATATTTACTAGCATTTTAAGAATGACGCCGCAAGTTAAGCTAATAGTGTTAATAGTATTGGATATAATAAAAAATACCGGTATTGCTCTGCGCAAAACCGGTATTGTAATTAATGGGTTTGTATTATTATTTAGTCGAATCGAGGGTAACTCCCGGAGTACTCACGGCTGGTTGTTGCGCGGGAGTAGTGGTGCCTGCCGGAGGAGTAGTTTGATTACCCGCTGGTGGAATTACCGGAGGTGCGGCAGTGGCCGGTCTTTCCTGATTTGCTTTTTCAATATTTACGCTTCTGGATTGCACGGCACTGCTGGCACTATCTAAAATAATGTGCGAGGTTAACGTAAGCAACACCAAAGCAATAGCTAAACCCCAGGTTAATTTCTCCAGTAAGTCACCGGTTCTTTTTACGCCCATTAACTGGCTGGAACCCGCCCCAAACTGACTGGATAAACCGCCGCCTTTGGAGTTTTGGGACAAAACTACTAAGACTAAAAGCACGCAAACAAAGATAATAAAACAAATGAGGGCAATGTACATATACTATATCTGATTTCTAAGTTTTTCGATTTGAGCAGCAAAGTACGCTTTTTTTTCCGGTATTTTCACTATCAGGTGCTCATAAATTTTCATTGCTTTTTTAATTTTTCCTTGCTGCACCATTATATTCGCCAGATTTTCGGAAGCCAGATTTTTCGTGTTTTTCGTACTTTTGAACGCTAAATCATCTAAGGGTTCGGCTCGCACTTTTTCAACGGAGAATGTTTTCAATTTAGGGCTAGCCTTTAAAAACTGATCGATAATTTCGAACTGCTTATTAACCGGCGCTGCTTTGGGTGGATCGGTAGGAGTGAGGTAATTCTGCTTACTGTATTCGAGAATCAGATCCGGGTAAAATTGCAGCGGCGTGTGGTGCGTTAGTTCATCTTTTACTTGCAGTAACTCCCCTAAGCGGCTGGATCCCATCCAGTAACCTAATTGATTAGAAGTGTATACTTCACGAATGAACTCTTCCGTAGTAGCGGGCTTAAGCTCTCCGTAAATGTACTCGTCGCGTTCGGGTTTAAATAAGTAAGAATCAAAATGAGCCAGCGTTTGCTCCAACGAGCCTTCTTCGATTTCTTCCGGCGCTTCTAATTCGTACCGGATTATCTCAGCGGCCTCTACTGGGTTAGGGAGAGCTGGTTCCGGAGTTGATTCATTCGCTTTGATATAAAGATCCGGTAAACTAGCCGGTTCTGATGGAACGGTAGAATTCTTCCACTTCTCTACTTGTAATAATTCATCTATTTCAGATGAGGTAAAATAACTTTCCGCCTCTACTTGCGGTAAAATATAAGTTTCTTGTACTGGAGCAATAGATTCTTCAACAACTTCTTCCTCATTGGTAAAAGCTTCTTCCAGCGGAGTTGCGGCAATAATGGTGCTTTCTTCTGCGGTTACATTCTCAACTTTCTCGATCGCATCTTCCGGTGCATAAACCGATTCATTGGGCAAGTCAGAATAAGAGGCAACAGGAGTAACTTCTTCACTTTTTACTTCTATATTGCTTGTGCCGGAAGCTAAATTTTCAGGTATAGCTGCTGTTTCTGGTTGGCTTTCAAATTCATCCGAGGTAGTAATTTCCGCGAGAGGAACCGAAGCATCGGTGGTGTAGATGAGTTTTTTGAGTAATTGGCGATTGCTAGCATAAGCGGCCGCTTTGCGCAGCTTTTGGTTCGACAACATGTTCCCTTTGTCGTAGGATGCTTTGGCTATTAACAAATGAGCCGTTTGACAATACGGGAAATTTTTGGCCAGCTTTTCCAGTTCTTCCACGTCTTGGTTGGACAGGGCAGAAACGTGTTGCATCATGTGGAGTAAAGCTGCTTTATTCATGTTAGTAGTTGCAAGTTACAGGTTGGAAGGTTGAAAAGTTTGAAAGTTGAAAGGTTGATAAGCTTCAAAAAATTTTCATCATTCAAAAATGGCATTATTTAACTTGAAAATACATACTCAACCTTCCAACCTTTTAACTTTCTAACTTTTCAACCTTCCCTTACCAATTAGCTAATGATTTGTTAAAAACATCCATTACAATCTGTTCGGTGATGCGCCGGATAGAGGCATCATCAATTTGAGAAATGTTCTGGTTCTGGGGAAAATCGCGAAAGGCAGGGAAGGATTGCTCAAAATCCTGCTTTGGATCCTTGTTATTTTTGTATCGTACCTGAACAGTGATAGTTAATCGGTTAACCGAAGCCACATCTTGTTCTCCTTGCTTTTGCAAAGCTGCCGGGCTAAAATTGAAAGATAAAATTTGTCCTTCGAATTGCAAATCCCCGTTTTGCGGTATCAGCTTTAAATTGGTGTTCCGCTGAAAATAATCCCGGAATTCTTCGCTTATTAATTGCGTCAGGTTAGAAGGACCCTGGCCGGAATTGTTTTCAAAGTTAAGTACACTCATCGTTTTAATAGCCGGATCGGTGTTCGTACCGGTAAATGAATAAACCCCGCAGCCCGATAAAGCAAATACTAGGGAAAAAATAATAGGGATATAAATAAATTTACAACTCTTCAATGTCATATTGTTTTAATTTGCGGTACAAGGTGCGCTCCGAAATACCTAAATCATGCGCCGCGTATTTCCGCTTGTTATTATGTTTTTTCAGGGCTTTCAAGATCATTTCCTTTTCTTTGCTTTCTAAAGATAAGGTTTCCTCTTCAGTTTCATGAGGAATGTCTTCTACTTTTTCGTAATCGTCAGAATGATCGTTTAACGGTAATAGGCGGTTATCCGTATTTTCCGGGTTAGAATAAGAACGCCGATCGATGTTTTCCAGGTTCTCAAAAAGATGGCTGTGCTCCTGCAAAATAGACGCGTTGTTGGTTTGCGGACTGATAAATTCGTACACTAATTTTTTTAAATCAGTAACGTCTTTTTTCATGTCAAACAATACCTTATACAACAAGTCCCGCTCCGAAAAATTTTGATCGTTAGAGCGTGAATTGGGCAGCAACATGGGTACGGAACTTACCTCATCCTGCGGCAGGTAATGCCGTAATTTAGCACCATCAATTTCCCGGTCGTACTCTAACACGGAGATTTGTTCCGCTATGTTTTTTAATTGCCGGATATTACCCGGAAAACGAAACCGTTGTAGTTCCAATATAGCATCCGGCGTTAAAGTAACTGGTTTTACGTGGTATTTCTCGGCAAAATCAGCGGCAAATTTCCGGAAAAGCAAGTATACATCTTCGCCCCGCTCGCGCAGGGGGGGGTACAGAAATCGGCACGGTGTTTAACCGGTAGTACAAATCTTCCCGAAAAGCACCTTCGCGCACGGCGTTGAGTAAATTTACGTTGGTTGCCGTTACTACCCGCACATCGGTTTTTTGGACTTTAGAAGAACCTACTTTAATAAACTCGCCGTTTTCCAGCACCCGGAGCAAACGGGCCTGGGTACCCAAGGGCATTTCGCCAATTTCGTCCAGAAAAATAGTGCCGCCATTCGTCACTTCAAAGTAACCTTTACGCGCTTCTTGCGCCCCGGTAAAAGAGCCTTTTTCGTGGCCAAATAATTCCGAATCAATGGTGCCTTCGGGAATGGCTCCGCAGTTGATGGCGATAAACTGACCGTGCTTGCGCGGACTCAGGTGATGAATAATTTTAGAAAAAGATTCTTTCCCGCTGCCGCTCTCGCCGGTAATAAGTACCGTCATGTCGGTGGGAGCTACCTGGGCCGCCACTTGGATGGCATAATTGAGCAACGGCGAGTTGCCAATAATGCCAAAACGTTGCTTTATACTTTGTATCTCTGATGGATTCATGTTTTAATAATCCACAGACCATAGTAGATGGTCCACAGTCCACAGACTATAGCCTATGGAATTTTTTTAAATACTCTTAGTTGATTATTCTAAATTATTACCAACTCATAACTAACAATAGTCCATGGTCTGTGGACTATGAACCACGGACTATCGACTAACCAAGGGCTTCCCCGATTAAAGTACCTACGGAGCAATCCGTGATTAATACCTCCACGTAATCGCCTTTCTGGTAATGTTGTTTCGGAAAAACTACCACTTTATTCTGATCGTTACGGCCGCTTAAGTGCTCCGATGATTTTTTAGAAAATCCTTCCACTAAAACCCGGTGGACCTGGTTTAAAGCTAACTGGTTACGTTGCAACGAAAGCTGCCGTTGTTTCTCGATCACTTCGGCTAAGCGGCGTTTTTTAACTTCCAGGGGTACATCGTCCGGGAACTTGCGAGCGGCCAAAGTGCCCGGGCGCTCCGAATAATAGAACATGTACGAATAATCATATTGCACATAATCCATTAACGAAAGCGTATCTTGGTGCTCTTCTTCTGTTTCGGAGCAAAAGCCCGTAATCATATCCGACGAAATACCACAATCTTCGCCTAAAATCCGGCGAATGGCATCTACCCGGTTTAAGTACCAAGCCCGGTCATACGTCCGGTTCATTAACTCTAAAATCCGGGAATTACCGCTCTGCACCGGTAAATGAATGTAATTGCAAATATTGTCGTGCTTTTTAATGGTGTGCAATACTTCGTCGGTAATGTCTTTCGGATGAGAAGTGGAGAATCGGACCCGTAAGTTCGGGTTCACCAGAGCTACCATTTCCAGGAGGTCGGCAAAATTAACCGTCTCAGAATTAACTTCGGAAGTGTAATGATAGGAATCAACGTTTTGCCCCAGCAAAGTAACTTCTTTAAAGCCGTTGGCTACCAGTTCTTTTACTTCGCGGATAATGGAAAAAGGATCGCGGCTGCGTTCGCGCCCGCGGGTAAAAGGCACCACGCAGAACGAGCACATATTATTACAGCCCCGCATAATGGAAACAAAAGCGGAAACCCCATTAGAATTTAACCGAATAGGATTAATATCCGCGTACGTTTCTTCGCGGGACAAAAGTACGTTTACGGCTTTCTGGCCATTATCTACCTCATTTAGTAGATTTGGTAAATCCCGGTAAGCATCCGGACCAACCACCAAGTCTACAATTTTTTCTTCTTCCAGGAAGTTTTTTTTCAGTCGTTCGGCCATACACCCCAAAACCCCAATGATTAAACCGGGGCGGCGTTTCCGCAGGCCATTTATATGCACCAAGCGGTGACGTACAGTTTGTTCGGCTTTTTCGCGGATGGAGCAAGTGTTCAGAAAAACGACATCGGCTTTGTTAATGTCGGCAGTAGTGTCGAAACCCTCTTTAAATAAAATGGACGTTACAATTTCGCTGTCCGAAAAATTCATCTGGCAGCCATAACTTTCAATATATAATTTCCGGGAACGGCCGGTATTTGTTTCTACGCTGATTTTTGTGTCGCAGGCAGCTTGTTCCGCTGTCCGGTTGTCAATAAAATCCAGGTCTACCACTAAGTTGTTCATGCTAATAATTTTGAAAGGCAAATTTAAGAATTTTATTCTGAATGACAGAATGGCAGATACACTTAAATTAACCTCCGGGTTAATACTTACGCAAAACGTTAAAAAGATGAAAGATATTTGCTAAGACTTAAAGGAATGACTTTTAAGACTTTGATTTTTTTGATTTCCTATCGAGGAAATAGGAAATCAGCAGTTTCCGGGAATAGTAATTTTAGCTAAAAGGCTCTAAGTAGCTTGTAATACTTTCACAATAGCCTCCGCTTTCAACAAACATTCTTGGTACTCCTTCTCCGGATCCGAATCGTAAGTGATGGCACTGCCCACTGCGCACGATAAATAACCAGCCGCCCGGTTATACTGCATGCTGCGGATAACGACGTTGAAATCAAAATCGCCGTTAGGGTAAATATAACCCATACTACCGGCGTATAAACCACGGGCAAAAGCTTCGTATTCGTCAATCAAGCGCAGGGCTTGAATTTTGGGGGCGCCGGTCATGCTGCCCATCGGGAAGGTACAACGCAGTATTTCCGATAGGGTAGTTGTTGGGGCAATCCGGGAAACAATAGTTGTTATCATTTGATAAACCTGCCGGAACTGATAGATACAAAACATTTCTTCTACTTTCACCGAACCAGTGAGGGAGCAGCGCGCTAAATCGTTGCGCATTAAATCCATGATCATCATGTTTTCGGCAATTTCTTTTTCGTCAGTGGCCAGTTGCTTTTTTAATTGCGCATCTTCCAAGTCGGAGTGGCCCCGGCGGATGGTTCCTTTGATCGGCTGCGCTACCAGCCTATTTCCTTCTTTTTTCAAAAAGCGCTCCGGGGAGGCACACAGTAAGTACCGGTCATGTAGTTTGTACAAGCCGGCAAAAGGCATTGGCGAAAGCTGGTTTAGCTTCGCGAAAGCTGTAATTGGGTTAAATTCTGATACCGCCGCGTGAAATTCCTGGCAATAGTTAAGTTCGTACACATCACCTTCCCAAATCCGTTCTTTAATTTTTTTTACCTGACTAATATAAACTTCCTTCGGAATTTGGGCTTCCAGGTTAATTTTTGCAGAGGAAATAGAAGCAGAAATGTATTGTTCGGAAACTGCTCTGAAAATTTCACCGCAGTTATCTGCTAAGGATTGGATAATAATAGCAGCTGTCGTAAAATGAATTTGTATTTCCGGATGGAAATAATGAACCTTCGGAAATTGTAATTTATCCGGATTCCGGCTGCTTAAGGTTTCAATATTATTTTTAAGTTCATAACTGAGCAGGCAGCAAAGAACCTGTTTAGCATCTTGAGCGGCCTTCTGCAGGGAGTCTAAGGGCTGATTTAAATTTATCGGCAAGAAAGTATTACTGACTCCCAGAAAGTTTTGGAACCCACTGTGCGGAAAAGAGATTTGATTCGATTCATAATAAGCAATCTGGTGAAAGGAATCTGCCCACTGTAACGCTTTTTGCTTAAAGTCAGCCAGCGAATCGGGTAAGTTTTGGATCGAGAATTCCTGATGAAACATAAACAAAAATAAGATTGCAATTTAAGTCACCCGCGTTAATTACGATTTCAAGTAATAATTCTTCGCCAAATTCTTAATGCCTGAAGACTTTGCATGGTATTAATAGCAGGTAAAACAAAAAAGGATGACTTCCAGCCATCCTTTTTTGTTTTAATTTTATGATAAATATTTGATACTACTATACAACGGCTTTTTGTTCTACATCGGCGAAAATTCGACCGCAATGCTCACAAACAATTATTTTTTTGTGCGAAGCAATATCGGACTGCCGCTGGGGAGGAACGGTATTAAAGCAGCCGCCGCAAGCATCGCGTTTTACGGTTACTACCGCTAAACCATTGCGCACATTTTGCCGGATGCGGGTGTACGCATTTAATAAACGTTCTTCAATATTTTGTACGGCTTTTTCGCGGTCGGTAAGTAGTTTACGTTCCTCTTCTTCGCTTTCCGATACAATAACGTTTAATTCCCCGGTTTTAGAACTCAGGTCTTTGCTGCGCTCTTCTAATTTTTGTTTGGTACCGGCAATTTCGTGGTGTTTTTGATCGATCTGGTAATGAGCTTCTTTGATTTTCTTTTCCGAAATCTGGATTTCCAGGCGTTGCAGTTCTATTTCCTTCGTGATGGCGTCGTACTCGCGGTTATTGCGTACGTTAGATTGTTGGTCTTCGTATTTACGAATTAAGCTTTCCGAATCTTTAATGGCTTGTTTTCTGGCGGCAATAGTTTGATTTAAGCCTTCAATTTCCTCATCAAATTTGTTTACCCGAACTTCGTAACCGGCTATTTCATCTTCCAAGTCCCTAACTTCTTCCGGTAAATCTCCCCGAACACGTCTAATTTCATCTAATTGGGAGTCAATTTGCTGAAGCTTCATGAGGGCTTCTAATTTACTGGCTACGGTACTTTCCATGTAGTGCTTAACTATATCTGACAGGATTGGTATTTACTTTTGATAATAAGACTGCAAAATTAGTAAAACTTTTCGTAATAATATCATAAAATAATTCCTTTGTAAAAACTTCGCTCTCGTAGTGGCCAATGTCGGCCAGTATTATTTTATTATCCGCCTCAAAGTATTCGTGGTATTTCAGGTCGGCGGTAATAAATACATCCGCCTGGTGTCGTAGGGCATCTTTAATTAAAAAACTGCCGGTACCCCCGCAAACGGCTACTTTGGTAATAGGTCGATCTAGAAAAGGAGTATGTTTTACCGTATTTACCTGCATGCTGGTTTTTAAATGGCGCAAAAATTCCGTTTCGGACATGGGTTCCTTTAATTCGCCCACCATGCCGGCCCCCACTTGCTGGTTCTGGTTAGCCAATGGGATGAGATCATAAGCTACTTCTTCGTACGGATGAGCTTGCCGCATGGCTCTTAAGATGTTAGGCTGGAGATGAGCCGGGAATATTACTTCCAGGCGGTTTTCTTCGACAAATTCTTGTTGGTTAATTTCGCCAATGGCTGGATGGGCATTGTTTATTGGTTGAAAACTACCCGTACCCCTTACCTGAAAGGAACAATTAATATAATCGCCAATAGCGCCGGCACCGGCTTGGTGCAGGGCATGTAAAACAGATTCGGTGTGAGCAACCGGCACAAAAGTTACCAGCTTTTGCAGCATCCCTGATTTCGACGCAAGTATTTTCAAGTTTTGCAGACCCAGTTTCTGGCAAATCTTTTTGTTTACGCCATCGGCCACGCTATCTAAGTTGGTGTGGCAGGCATAAATAGCTACATTGTTTTGGAGAGCTTTTATAATAATCCGTTCTACGGCATGCTGGCCGGTTAATTTTTTGAGCGGTTTAAATATTACCGGATGATGGGCAATAATCAGGTTGCAATTATGCTGCAGCGCTTCGTCGAGCACGGCTTCGGTGCAATCCAAGGTAAGTAAAACGCCAGTAGCCTGATCTTCCGCATTACCGGTTTGCAAGCCGGCATTATCGTAGCTTTCCTGGTAGGCGAGGGGCGCCCTTTGCTCCAACACCGCCAGAATATCTTTTATTTTAGTCATAGTTGCTATGCAGATTAATTGTTGACTGCTTAAATTAAAGCTTGAAATTAATGTAATTTTGCCCCAAATAAGAGTAGCATGCAAGTAACCCGAATTTTACTTTATCCTTTTTCGCTGCTCTATGGTACTATTATGGCTGTCCGGAATAGCTTATACGATCGGCGGTACTTTACTTCAACGTCTTTTGCCTTACCCGTCATTAGCATAGGTAATTTAACCGTGGGCGGTACCGGTAAAACGCCGCACGTTGAATACTTACTGCGCTTACTGCGAAATAAAAAAGTAGCCACTCTTAGCCGGGGGTATAAACGCCAATCCAAAGGTTATGTCCTGGCCAATGCCTCCGCCTCGGCCGCTACCTTAGGCGACGAACCTTTTCAATACTATCAGGATTTTCCGGGAGTAACGGTGGCTGTATCCGAAGATCGGGCCGCCGGTATTCAGCAATTACTCTTGCGGGAGCCCAGTCTGGAGGCAATTATTTTAGATGATGCCTATCAGCACCGCGGAGTTGTTCCCTCCTTAAATATTTTATTAACCGATTACGCCCGGTTGTTCTACGAAGATTTGGTTTTACCCGCCGGCCGGCTCCGCGAGTTTCCGGTTAATGCTAACCGAGCCGATGCCATTGTAGTTACCAAGTGCGCGCGCGATATTTTGCCGGAACAAATGGAAAAAATTAAAATAGCAATTTACCGCTTCGTTTCTAAATCGGTACCCGTTTTTTTCACCCGCTACGAATATGCTACTCCGGTAGCGTGCGGTTTAAAAGAACCTATCAGCCGATCCGTTTTGCTAATTACAGCCATTGCTAATCCGCAGCCATTAGAACAATATTTACTGGATCAAGGCTATCAGGTGTTACAACATTACCGCTTTCCGGATCATCACGCTTATACCGCCGCGGAGATGCAGAAAATTTTCTCGGAGTGGCAGCGTTACTCTCAAAAGGCGGCGGTAAGTATTGTTACTACCCGCAAAGATGCCGTTAAGTTAACAGAACCGGGTTTAGCGGCAATTTGGCGAACGTTGCCTTTTTTCTACCTTCCCGTACGCGTTGTTTTTGTCCAGGATCAGTTTGAATTTGATGCGCTTATTTTAAACCATTTGGCTAGCAAGAGTAAACCGGAAAATAATTAATTTTGAGCGTGAAGTATATCTTAGTCGTAATAATATCGTTTTTATTCTGCCTTTCTTCTTTGCCCGGTGCGCAGGCGCAGATCCTCAACGATTCCACCTTAAATATCTATAGCCCTAAAACTACCCGCATTTTGTACGAGAATGCCATATTCCGGGGCAACTACGAAATGCAACAGGTAGATACTACTTTGAACAATCTGCAGCAACTGCGTAACTGGTACCACGATACTACCTTTTACCAGGATTTAGGTAATTTAGCCACTCCCGCCAAACGCTTGTTTTTTACCTTACCCGACCAAATCGGGGCGCGTTACGGGCGCTCGGTTTTTGACCGCTACAACTACAATCCCGTTAATCAAACTTATTTTAATACAAAATCGCCGTTCTCGCGCTTAAATTACGTGCAGGGCGGTAACGGCCAGCAAATTTTTGATGGTACTTTCAGCCGCAACATCAATGAGAATGCCAACGTGGGATTTACCTACGAACGTATTGCCAGCGAAAAATTTTACGGGGCTGCGAATGCGCGTGGGGAGCGGCAGGTAGAACGAACGGGCATAACCTTTTTTACGCACTTTCAAACGAAAGAAAACCGGTATCATTTATTTGCCAATATTAATTACGCCGAACACGCCATGCTGGAATCAGGAGGCATCCAACCAGATCCTGAAGATGAAGGTAGAGTGGATAGCTTATACTCTGATGATGTGCAGGTATTTTTAACCACGGCCACTAACCGGGAATACCGCAAAAACGTGCATGTTGGTCAGGTATACCGTATTGCCAAAGAGCACCTGAAAGTATATCATACTTTTGATTACCGGTCCCAGTTTAATCGATTTAAAGATAATGCCTTAGCCTACAACGAGGATACCTCATTATATTATTATCCCGTTGCCAGGTACGATACTGTTCGGACCAGTGATGGCAGCGACTTCCGGTACCTAGAAAATTCTTTGGGCATTATGAGCGACAGTAAACTGCACTTCTTCCAGGGGTATTTTAAA
>Ga0115848_100427_pt1 | contig 16285 bp, 17 predicted proteins | sample InSIn3gowninarea_FD_83862 | JGI IMG/M metagenome (GOLD analysis project Ga0115848, IMG submission 83862) | reverse complement strand
AAACCCTAAAATAAACCTAGTTCACTAAAATAAATATGCTTCACTATGGGTTGACCACAATTTTAGAACATTGATTATTGTGACTATTGAATTAATAAACTGAAGAGATTAAATCCTTGGATTTACTAATCACTCAGATTTATAATAATCAAATAAAATATGTTATTAAACATGATTAATATTATATTAACGATGCTACTAATAGTTCTTTTAATTATAATATTGTTTGGAAATTCATTATTATTAATCATAGTTTTCATTTATATATTTTTAAAATATATTATTTATTTATAATAATAACTATTATAAATTTATAATAACTAATATTTTAAATATTATTTTAAATATTTATAATAACTCATATTTAAAGTGGTATTTTAAATATTTATAATAACTAATATTTAAATGTTAATTTTTTAAAATATTTAATAACCTAACACGGTGGAAATCACATACTAGTTTTTTTTATTTTATTGATGAAGTTTTCATTACAATTTATATATAAAACCACTAGTATATTGGATTTATTTTTAATATTAAACCTTAGGAATAATATTATACTCTACGAATACAAACCTCTACCTTAATAACTTAAGACATTGATATTATAGACTCAAGGGAATAATTCTAGAACCCAATGTGTTATAAACCTAAGGAAATAATATTAAATCCAAAGAATCAATATGAGAAAATTACAATATATAAATCCTAAAATAAAAATTAAAAACCCTAAAATAAACCTACTTCACTAAAACAAATACGCTTGACTATGAGTTGACCACAACTTTAGAACATTGATTATGGTGACTATGGAATTAATAAATCTAAGAGATCAAATCCTTAGATCTATTAATTACTTAGGTTATTAATATTAATCAAATAAAAGATGTTAACGATGTTAGATATTGTTAGTAGCTTTTTAATTTATAATATTGTTTTGAAATTCATTATTATTAATAATAATTTTTTTTATATATTTTTTAAAATGTATTATTTATTTATAACAATAAATATTACAAAGTATAATAACTAATATTTAAAATGTTAATTTTTTTAAATATTTAATAACCTCAAATTGTAAATGGTGGAGATCACATATGATATTTTTATCCTATTTAGGAATTCTTAATTGCAATTTATATATAAAACAACTAGGACATTGGATTTAGTTTTAATATTAAACCATAGGATTATTATTATAAATCCTATCAATAATATTATACCATAGGAATACAAACCCTTACATTAATAAACCTAAGGGATTGATATTATAAACTCAAGGGAATAATTCTAAATCTCCAATATGTTATAAACCTAGGGAAATAATATTAAAACTATGAAAATAATATTAAATCCATGAGATTGATATTAAAAAACTAAGTTATATAAATCTTAAAATAAAAAATATAAACCTTAAAATAAATTTAGTTTAGTAAATAAATATGGTAAACTATAGGTTGACCACAATTTTACAACATTGATTATGGTGACTATAGAATTAATAAATCTAAGAAACTAAATCCTTGGATTTATTAACCACTTAAGTTAATAATATTAATCAAATAAGAGATATTATTAAACTTGATTAATATTGCATTAGCCATATTATTAATATATTTTAATTAACAATATTGTTTTAAAATTGGTTATTATTAATGATAATTTTTATTTATATATATTTAAAATATATTATTTATTTATAATAATAACGGTTATAAATTTATAATAACTCCTATTTTAAATGTTATTTTTAATATATATAATAAATACTATTTAAATATTAATTTTTAATATTTATAACCATTAATATTTAAAATGTTAATTTTCTTAAATATTTAATAACCTAAAATTGTAAATGGTGGAGATCACATATATAAAGAATACTTATGGCGTCCTCTCTTTTAGTTAATTCAGTTAAAATTAGGGTTTTACTTATTTCATATTTACTATTCACGTGTTATTGTGAAATGCCAAGAAACCTTGTTAAGTGGCGTAAATAAATAGTTGTTTTAACAGGTTGTAAATGTCGAAGAACATGATGGAGTGAGGATTGAGTTTACAACATGATTTATATTAATAACATGGGGGTGTAACCATTATGGTACTTTTTAAGCACTTAGCTAATGATAAAGTTGAAATTTTCTAAATGAAAGGATAGGGTGATTTGAATCCAGATGCGAAGATAAATTATAAGGCTCCCTCATTTGTTATATTTAAAAAAAAAAATGGTCTATAATCTTCACTTCATTGTGAAAAGAGCATATGGATTGTAGGCTAATCTAGTCCGGAAACTTCAAAGTTTCTAGCGGACTATGTACACTGTACAGTACTGAAACTTGGAATATATTTTGTTGCTAGATCAGTATAAATCAAATATTAGATAAATTAGAACCATTTGTTAGATATCAAAAATCTCATTCATCGTGGTTTGGTTTTGTCTATGCATTCAAATAAATTTTGTGAGTGAAACCTCGGCATGCTTTTCGAGATATCAAATATTATACGTGCAAAGAAATACCATGGCATGTTCCCTTGAATCCGAGGAACAAGATTCCTTTATAGATGTATAAAGTCTATGCAACTTTGGTGTTGAACTTGGATGGAAAATCAGAAGTACTAGAAAATGAGCGAAACTCTCAGTAAACATATCAGAAAATATCGAACCATTCTTGGTTGGTTTTGTTGGGTTTGTTTCTATGTACCTTCACTATGAAAAACTCAAAATTCACTATGAACGCTTGCCAGAGAAAGTTGAGAACAACTGGCGTTAACAAAGTTCAAAATTCACTATGAACGCTTGCCAAAGAAAGTTGAGAACGATTGGCGTTAACAAAGTTGAAACCATTTGAGAATATGTATGTGAACTTTGGTTAAAACATAATGAATGTGTAAAACTAAATAGTGTCTTATTCACTGGCTGAGCATGGAGTCCCCTTGAGGTATTCTAATGCTCGCCTAGATAAACAGTTTTGCTTCTATATGTAACCTCGCACATGCAGCTATCCCCTCATTCAATCATTTCTTCTCCACTAGTCCGACAATCACAAAAGAGCGCCATCATCATATGCTGGCAGAGTATGGAAGCACCATGAGATGAACCAGAATAACACTATGAACCGGAATGGATTGAGATGAATTGATGGTGTTTAGGTTCGTCTGATATTACATTTTCCACAGGGCACTTCATGTTCCATAGTTGCATGTCAGCTGCATGTGCATAAAGCATAGTTGCATGTCAGCTGCATGTGCATAAATCTTCTGATCAGTCCAATTTTTTAATTAAGAAAAACAAATCTATTCTTCCACCGCATCTTGAAACAGAAGAGGCTTAATCTAAAAATAGTTTTTAATTGATTAAAAAATAAATAAATACAATTTAAAATAATACAAACTTGAATATCTATGAATAAATAGATGTAAATTAAAGTGGAATGGAAAATAAACTAAAAATATTTTAATCACAATATTTTACCTAGCAATACCATAAAGCATTTTTTTAAAGAATAGAAGCGTAGTTATATCACCCCCATTTCTATTCTATTAAATATCTTTTACGAAAGTAATAAAACCAAAAATAAATGTTGAATTTTCTACAAGACTAATTTAATTAAGAGTTGTAAAAGATTTTGGAATATTTATTTAAAAGATAATTTATGTTTGCTAATTTTATTTTTTTCTACCTAAAACATAAGAGTTTTATTTCACTAAAGTATGTAGAATTAGAATATATATAATAATAATAATAATATCCATTTTTAAGGTCACAGCCAAGCTACACAGCAAATTGGTGTATGAGACCCCCTTGTTTGTGGGACAAGGGACCCACCTCCACACAGCGATTTGACTGTTAATTCTAGGAAGGCATACATACTCTACCCCCTCTGGTTTTGATATATATATATATATATATATATATATATTATAGCGGAGCAAGATAAAGTATGTAGAATTAGAATATATATATACTAATTAGAGTGGAGCAAGATAAAGTATAGGGAAGAAATTGATCATAAATTTCAGTTAGTACATGGATAACTATAGCTGCAGATACATTGGATAGTATACATAAAAGGAAGCCGACTCCAATCCTTTGAAGAACAATTATTCATATTTCATTCCGTGATATTATTTTGGCTAGTGGTACCATACAATGATTAAACATAACCACTGAAACAAGTGCAGAAAGTGGTTGGACTACGAGAAGAGAAGATACTGGCACTCGGAAATGGGGACCTAGTTTTCTATCCATGGTACCTCCTTGATTTAGAAAGAGCGATATGCTTAATGAGAATACCATTCTAAAGATTAAGCAAGAGAACAAGATGGGTGCTAGCCTCAAGATAAGGTTGATTTCCTCCACTTGAGTTATTGGGCAAACATACCATGGGTTTGGATCTTTTCTTCTCCTATTCAATGTTCAAGACTTTGGCACCATTATAGCAGCTTTTTATAGAAACCTAATACATTGACAATGAAAAATGAGATATCAAGATAATAATGATTGTTCTTTTTTCCAAGTTTTTGAAAAGAAGGTGAAATGTTTTCATTGAATTTTTCTGAAAAACTTAGTAAAAAATTACTAAAAATTCTTTGTGTGCAGTAGCAGCTTGGGACCATATTTTATGAACTCAACATCCTCATCCTTTTAGTAAAGCAAACTTATGTTTGAAGGCATGATGATATTTCTTTTTCTTATAGTAGCCATTGCAACTTGAGCGATTCGAGTGATGGTATTGCATCGAAGAACCTCATGTTTGTATAATGGATTCCCACGAGAGAGAAATAGTACAGTTGTTCATACGAATTGGACCCATAGAAACACGGTCAAGGAACATGACTGAATTAGGTCAAACGAATCTCTAATGAAATCAAAAACATCAAAAACACCCTGAACTAGTGGACATGGTAGACAACATGGAACGACAAGGACCTCCATCAAAGCGTGTTGACCGAGGCCCATGGAGAACACACAGGAGGCCAAAGCAGCCCCCCATAGCCCTGGAATCGAAAAAGGGCGAGGTTTTTGATGCGCACATCGCTAGAAAAATAGGGCAAAAATGGGATAGCCCAAGCACTCACTCGAGTGGGGGAACGAGAGTACTATGGGCGAGAAAAGATAAAAGTGCTAAAGTACAAAGGTGGGACCCACACTCTTGAAACTGGCAGTTTTGATCAAGCCATCCTTGAATAGTAAGAGGTTTTGGATGGGAGTGGAGTGATTCCATACACTGATCGATGCGTGGTAGGTGGAGGTGAGAGAAAACTGTCATTGATCATGCGCTATCGATTGAGAAAATCAGCCGCATGAAGCATGTGTATGGCGTCAGATCTGGAGAGCCAAGATTGGACGGCTAAGATTACGTCCGATGGAAAGAAGCAGAATTGATATGGAATTAAGGCGCATTCTAAAGGGATTTAAAATATGTTTGACCACCACAGTGGAGGAATAACACATCAACACTGTAACTAAAGAAACAAACTGGCGAAGCATGCTGACACCATTTAGAGGAAGACAAGTGGCGACTCTCTCAGTGTTCATGATGACACCAAACACCGGGAACTCCAAGCACAACTACAAAAGGTGAATTGACACAGGTGGAAGAAGAACCAAACAAGCATAGGGATTGAATGGTTAAAGCCAAAAAGAGAGATAGTCGAACTAGTTAGAGTTGACTTGGAATTAGAATTGAGAAGAGTCCAAGTGATGAAGAGAGATAGTGAATAGTGAACCTTGAGAGGAGAACTTAACATAGAGAATAATAAAGCTAAGAAGAAGAGACAAAGGGCCAAACTAACCACGGGCAGCATTGAGCACTAGATAGCTTGAAGAAACAAGCCTTCCTATAGAGAAATCTATCTAGACTGAGCATCACATTTGGTTCTTTCCAGTATAGGCTAAGAGGTCACAAAAATGGTAGGAGAAGAAGAGTCTGTGTACTCCAAGTGGCTTGGGGAATCCAAGAACCACCCTGCGAAGCAAAATCTGCTTCAAGAGAACTCATATTGAGTCCCTATATTGTAAACTCTCTGCTGAAAGACACAATAAAAACAAGGCTACCACTGAAGCTAGACCAAAGATATAGCCCTGTAGAATAGGGTGAATTCCTTATTAAAATGGTTTGTGTTTCTTACTGTATTTCTCTGATATCTTTCCATTTTAATTTCTTTGTATTGGCAATCTAATCAATCCATTGTTTCAATAACATAGAACACACACTAGCACATAAGCCTGTAATACCTTTAGTTTAATAAATATTTAACTGATGACACTCATAGGGTGAATATTAGAGCAAGTGGTATCAGAGCTTAAGGTTGTAAGGTTAGACAAGCTTGTGTTAGTATAGTTGTGAATGCTCACAAGATCAAAGCTCAAATTAGGAGGAGAGTTGGTGGAAACTAATCTTGAAAAACCATGTGAAAAGAAAGTTCTATGGGGCCAAACCCTCAATTCATAGAGAGTTTCCTAGCTATAAAGCCCATGGGTTAAGAAATGTATCAAGAATTTTGAAAGAAAAAGGTGGATGATGCATTAGGCTCTAAGCAAGAGAAAGAAGAAGATGGGTCTCACCTCCATGACAACTCCAATGGAAAAGGGAAAGAGGAAAACTTCCTCACACCTCCTAATAGCCCTATTATAATAAGTAAACATATTTGATTAAGTTAGATGTTAAATTTGATTTGCCTATATATGATGGAGAACTAAATGCGGAAAAATTATATAATTGGATTAGACAAATTGATGTGTATTGCAGGGTACAAAACATAAACTTAGACAAGAGTAAGATTCAGCTAGCAAGCCTATGCCTCGGAAGCACTGCTTTGGTTTGGTGGGAAAGTAGAACCCAAGCTGATACGAAAATCCATGGTAAGACCATCTCTATCTGGAGTAACTTTGTTTATGCAATTAGGAAACATTTCTATCCATTGGCCTACATGCAGCAGGCCATGATGAGTTGGCAAACTCTTTGGTAGTGGAATGGGCATAGTGTAAAAGGGTATACTCAAGAGTTCAGAAAGAGAGCATTGACATTTGGTATTTCACTAGAGACTGTTTTGAAGTACATTGGTGTTCTACACAGCTACATGAGGCATATCATCCTCATGTTTAATCCCACTAGTATAGATGAGGTATTTGTACAAGCTACTCATCTAGAGGTTAGAGGAAAGAATGGCAATCCAGATTTTGGGGTACCATCCCAACCAACTATAAGCAAGAGCAAGGAGAAAAGAAAACAGAAGTGGAAAGAAAGGAAGGATAATGCTACATAGAAAGCCAAAGCTTCATGCACTCACTGTCAAAAGGAGGGGCATGATGATGAGCATTGTTGGATTCTACACCCAGAGCTGAAACCTAAGAAATCTAAGGGCAAGAAGAAGAAGACAGTTGCAGCCATTCAGAGAGATTTGGGCTCCGACTCGGGAGATGAAACAACCATAGAAGCCATAGGTATAAAAGGTAAGAATTCTGAAGCATCTACTAGTAATTTTGCTCAAACTGTTATTGATGAAGAAAATGAGAGAAAAAGGCATGAGCTTTTCCATATTCGAGCTATTTCCAAAAATCAAAAGATTGATACTTTGTTTGATAGTGGCGCTCAAGTAAATTTTATTTCTAAAGCAAATATAAAGAAATTAGGATTAGTAACTACACCTCACAAGAAACCATACCCATTAGGATGGGTACACGATAACGCACAACTGCAAGTGACTAGACAGTTCAAACACAAGTTTACTTTTGGATCAACATTTGTAGATGAGGTTGAGTTATATATAATTCCTTTAGATATATGTGGAATTGTTTGAAGAAGTCCCTACTTGTATTATAGAAAGGATATCTTCTAGAGAGCTGAGAACATGTATCTATTGGTTAAAGATGGAATCAAATACTTTGTAAGAGCTCATCAGCTCAAGAATAACTATACTCTCATAAACTCAGGACAGATGAAAAGAATGATTAATTCATGCAAACAATTCTTAACGATGGTTGTAAAGGAAAATAAACCTGGTAAAACCAATGTATTTGAGGCTCATAATGCTAAATAGTTAGCTGATATAGAAAAGGTTGTTTTAGAGTATGATGGCTTGTTTTAAGAACCTAAAGGTAGGCCACCCAAAAAGGGAATAGTACATGATATTATTTTACAACAGGATGTTCTATTGCCTAACATTGGTATGTACAGGTTGTCTACTTTAGAGAATGTTGAAATCAAGAAGCAGGTGCAGGAGTTGCTCGAGAAGGGCTTCGTCAAGCTTAGCACATCACCATGTGGGTCACTAATCGTTTTGGTGAGAAATAAATATGGTTCGTGGAGAATGTGCATTGTTTATCGGGCACTAAATAAGATAACGATCAAGAATCCTTATCCCCTTCCTCACATATATGATCTCTTAAATCAATTAAAAGAAGATGTTTATTTCACCAAGATGGATTTGCATAGTGAATACCATTAGGTCAGGGTTGCAGAGCAAGATACATAGAAGACTTATTTTAAAAAAAAGTGGGGATTGTATGAATGGCTAGTTATGCCTTTTCACTTAACTAATGCTCCTGCTACTTTCATGAGATTAATGAATGATGTACTCATACCTTTTCTTGATGATTTTTTTATTGTGTATTTGGATGACATTCTGAGTTTTAGTAAAACATGGGAATAACATTTAAAGCATGTTAAGCAAATATTAGATGTTTTGAAAGGAGAAAAACTTTATGTTAAACTCTAAAATGTGAATTTGGAAAAACATCTCTAAACTACTTGGGAAACATAGTAGGGGGAGGCGAATTGAAGATAGATCCCTCTAAAGTGGTAGTCATTATAAATTGGTCTAAACCGAGGTCTGCGATAGAAGTGAGAATCTTCCTAGGAGCAGCACAATATTGGAGGAAGCTCATCTCTATATTCTCCACAATTGCAGCTCCCTTACATGCTTTAACGAGATTGAATAAGGTGTTTCAGTGTGGAGGCAAACATGAGAAAGCCTTCGACACCTTGAAAAAAAATAAGTAAAGCTCCTGTACTAGCACTGCCAAATTTGCAAAGACGATTTGAGATCCAAACTGATGCCAGTGACTATGCCATGGGAGTAGTCTTGACACAACATGACAAAACCATATGTTATCATTCCGAGAATTTTAATCCTACAGTAGTTAACTATCCTACATATGATAAAGAATTGTATGCATTAGTTCAGAGTTTGAAAAAGTGGAAACATTACTTATGGGAAAAGAGACAGTAATACATATTGATCACCAACCACTCCAATATCTGCACTCCCAAACTAAATTGCAACAATCAAGACATTACAGGTGGATGGGGTTTATACAAAAGTTCCACTTAGTCGTCAAATATAAAAAGGGCATACATAAAAAGGTTGCAGACATGTTATCTAGACCCATTATAAATGCATCTACCATACTTAAGCATAATTTTGTACTATATGAAATCTACATAGAACAATATGCTTAGGATATGGATTTTAAATATGTATATGCAACTTTGAGTAAAGGAAAAAGAGTAGAAGAATTGGACTATCATATAAAGGACCAACTCTTATACCATTGTGGGAAATTCTGCATTCCACAAATTTAGAGGATAAAGATAGTTAAGGGAGCACACACTTCTTTGATATCAAGTCACCTTTTGGTACAAGCAAAATAGTTGCACAACCGCAAAGATTCTACTATTGGCCAAAAATGAATGAGACGGTTTCTAGATATGTAAGAGGGTGTGCCATGTGTGCTAAAAGCAAGCCCAACAATACAAAACTATGCTTGTACACTCCATTTCTAGTTCCTTCTCACCCTTGGGAAAGCGTTTCCATGGATTTTGTAGGAGGACTACCTAAATCTAAGAAAGGTCATGATTATCTATACATTGTTGTGGATAGGTTCAATAAAATTGATACCTTGTAGTAAACAAGTCACAAGTAAAGAGATGGAAAAATTATTCTTTGAACATGTATGGGTTTATTTCGGATTACCCACATCCATTGTATCTGATCGAGACATCCGATTTATGGGGAAGTTTTGGTCTAGTCTATGGGAACTGAAGGACACCAAATTAAAGAAAAGCACAAATTTTCATCCAAAAATAGATGGCCATACAAAAGTAGTAAATAGGACTGTGATCTGGTTACTAAGAGGATATTGCAGTAAACATACTAAGCTTTGGGATGAACACTTGTGTTATGTGCAACATGCTTACAAAAGAGCCAAACACTCTTCTACACAGAGATCTCCTTTTCAAACCTGCTTTGGTTTCATAACAAGGTCTCCTTTGGATTTTGTCTTTGGTAAAGATACTGTGGTTGATGGGCACAATGATGTGGATAAGGGAATGAGGTTCATTGAACAGATCCAGGAGATCCATCAGGTAGTACATGAACAGTTGGGAAAGAACTAATTCAAGTATAAGGTTAGGCATGATAAGAATCAGATGGAGAATAGTTTTCAAGTCGGAGACCAAGTCTCACTCTATATCGGCAAAGGTAGGATGCAAGGTGAAGGTAAAAATATAAATCCTATTAGGTATGGAACTTTTCAGATACTTGAGAAGATTGGTGAAAATGTGTCTCGCCTTGATCTACCAGCTTGCATGCACACCTACTCAGTAGTAAATGTAGATTGTTTAAAATTGTTTGAACCTTTAATGATTAAGGACCCTGAAGAGCAAAGTAAATTTCCTTCTATTGATGACCTGCTACCTGAATGCCTCAATGAGTTGCAGGAAGAAACAGTGATAGATAGGAAGGTGATGACAAGGCACATGGGAGAAGTTGAGTACCTCAGGATTGCGCTCAAAGGTTCAAAGCTAAGCAGCGCAAAGTGGATTGAGATTGGACAGGTGAAGAAATAGTATCCTCACTTAGTCAATGCTTGAAAATGAACTTTTGGTTGTCCAAAAGCCTTTTCAATAGGGAGGCCATGATCTGAATTGGATCCATACAAAGACTTTGAAGGACCATGACTAAATCAAGTCAAAAAAATTTCCAATGAAATGCAAAATAGTATCAAAAACACCCTGAACTAGTGGCCATGCCATCTGACATGGAACGATGAAGACCTCGATCAAAGCCCACTAATTGAGGCCCATAGAGACCATGCAGGAGGCCAAAGTATCCCCAACGAACAACAGAATGGGAAAATGGCAAGGTTTTTGATGCGTAATTAGCATAATTGTGGACTGCTAGGTGAATAGGCGAAAATGAGCAAGCCCAAGCACTCAGCTGTGTGGGGGAACCGGAGGACCGTGGGTGAGAAAAGGTAAAAGTGATAAAATACAAAGGCAGGACCCACGCTCTAGAAACTGGCAGTTTTGATGAGAGCGCCCTTGGAAAGTAATAGGTTTTGGATAGGAGAAGAGAGTTTCCATACACCAATTGACACATGGTAGGTGGAGGTGAGAGAAAACCACCGTTGATCGTGCACTATCGGTTAAGCAAGTCACGTGCATGAAATGTGCATATGGTATCAAATCTGGAGGGCCCAGACGAGATGGCTGAGGTTGTGCTCGATGGAAAGAAGTAGAGTCGACAGGGAATTAAGCTACATTCTAAAGGGATTTGGAATCCATTTGACCTCCATGGTGGAGGAAGAATGCATCCACGGCGTAATTGAAGAAACGAACCGAAAAATCATGCTACCACCATTTAGAGGAGGACGAGTGGCCACTTCTTGAGATTTCATGATGACGGGAATGCTAGGAACTCCAAGACAGCTGGAGAAGGTAAATCAATACAGGTGGAAGAGAACCAAACAAGAATAGAGATCAAATGGCTAAAGCCATGAATAGAGATAGTCGAACCAGTTAGATTTGACTTGGAATTAGAATTGAGAACAACCCAAGAGACCAAGAGAGATAGTGAATAGTGAACCCTGAGAGGAGGACTAAATGCATAGAAAAACAAAGCTAAGCAGAAGAGACAAAGGGCTGAGCTGTCCACAGGCAGTGTCGAGCACCAGAGAACTTGAAGAAACAAACCTTCCCATAGAGGAATCTATCTGGATTGAGCATCACATTTGGCTCTTTCCACTGTAGACTAAGAGGTCACAGAGCTGGTAGGAGAAGAAGAATTTGTGTATTCCAAGTGGCTTGGGGAATCCAAGAACCACCCTGCCAAGAAAAATCTACTTCAGGAGAACACATTTTGAGTCCTTGTATTGTAAATTCTCTGCTGAAAGACATAGTAAAAATAGGGCCACCACTGAAGTTGGACTTGAGAAGTAGCCCTAGAGAATAGGGTGAACTCCTTATTAAAATTGTTAGGTCTTTTTATTTCTTACTTTATTTCTCTGCTATTTTTCCATTTTAATTTATGCGTATTGGTAATCTGATCGATTCGTTGTTTCAATAACAAAGAACACACACTAGCACATGAGTCTGTAATATATTTAGTTTAATAAATATTTAATTGATGGCACTCATAGGGTGAATATTAGATCAGTTGTCATAGCCATAGCCATAGAGACCATGACAATATTGAATCCCAATCTCTAGCTTACATTCTCTTGGATGTAGGAAATAATTTTGATTTGAATTATTGAATTGAAGTAGTGGATTTGGAGTGCTTTGTTCCAGTAGTGGAGGAGAATGTCAACTGTCAAGTGTTTCTTTATTAAATGATGGGATAACTGGATTTGCCAGGTATATTGAAGGAAAATTGTCAATCTATATTGTTTTGTATACTTTTTTATTGTTTTCTTTAATACCATTTTTTTTAATCCTTATACGTGGAGATAAAAGTTTCATGAGTAAATGATGGCATAACTACATGTGCCAAGTTATGCATATAGAAGGAAATTTGTTTCTATATTCCTTCATATAGATTTTATTGTTTTTTTTAACATCATTTTTGTTAATCCTTATACGTGGAGATAAATGAGAGGCACAATAAAATTGTAATCATCATTTGGTAATTTTTTTTATTTTTTCTGTAAGCTTAGCTAGGTCTTTTTCCTATTTATATAAGATCAAATAGAGTACAGATACTATCCATAGGCGGTTTCAACTTTCCCAGTGAAAACTAGGTATGTTGGTGACCTATGCATATTATACGCCATCTGAAATGGTAAGTTAGAAGTCTTTGTACCCAGGCTATATAAATAAAGCTATTAAAAAACTAGTTTTTAGCTATAGTTGACATAAACATGCATAAAAAGAAAATCTAGCCACTAAACAAAATAGAGACATGAGATCATATGTTCAGTCTATTCTTTTGGTTCACTCTGGTCTGGCTCAACAACTACTGGATCCTCCATTGAGCCTTCTTCTACTGGTGCCATTTCCACAATAGAGGGGAAATGTCTCTATATGCGGTCTATATGCATGTCTTATTTACAGAGCTTGAATTGAATGGTATGCATGTCTCATTTGTAATCAGGAATATCCCTAATTATCAGTGCCATTCACACTCAAACTTGCTCCACTTCCATGCATATCATCCTCTTCATGAACCATTATAGATAGAGAGTCTGTTTGTATTGAGACATTTAGCCTCTCATGTTTCGAGGGTCTAGAATGAGATCTCGCCAGTCCTCCATCTCTTCCTATGAATCCTCTTCGTTCACCCTATCTTCCATTTCATCAATAATTCTCATGATCCCAACATCTGTATCTTTCATATAGGCTTTATATGCTTCCCTCATGGTCTCGTCCATGGGATGATGACCTAGCCTTTTTCCTTTGGTGTCACTATCTTGAGAGCATGGACTAACATTTTCCCTGCCCCTGTGACCATGACCATGACCTCTGGTTACCCGACACGTATCTTCATTTCCTTCTATCTATTCACCATAAACACAATGCTACGTCAGAATAAAATCGTTTTCCAACCAAATTCCCATAATCTCAGGTGTTTTTTGTCTTCTTCTCCTATCTCGCTTGTGATTGCACTCCTCTATTCCTAAATACCACAAAGGGCCTAGGTTATTTCACCGCTTCTCATCACTCATGTTTCTGGGAACTATCTTAGCATCAATTCCATGGTCTCCCCCTTTTGTTTCTAGCTGGCTATCCCGTGGATGAGGCTTTCTCGGTATGGTGTCGCCATGGGTTTTTCTACCATATTTCTCTCCCATCCTCCCTTGATAATGGATACCACTCCATTTCGCGATAGGATTCCCCCCTTGGAGGTGTTCTCCCTCTTTCTAGGATTCTTACCCAATTTCCCCTCCCCGGTTCACTCCCTTCTATGATGTAAGTTTTGCTTCCTTATCCTGACTCCTTGTCTAGTTACTTTTTCCCAACTACCATACCTCCCAGCCTCACTATCACTCTCCATTTCCACCTTTATGTCTTTGGTTCTAGACTCCATAAGTCTCTTTCTATCAATATCTATATCCCCTCTCTTTTCTTGCCTCGAAGCTAGGCTACTAGGCTCTTTTCTCTCCCAATTCCCACAGCTTTTGTGCACGAGCTCCTCCTCACAAGATCTTTCCCTCTCCTCTAGACCCCTGGTTCTAACCCCATCCGATATACTGTAATTTTCTGATCGAATTACAAGGAAAATACAGTAAACATACCTGGTATTTTATTTTCTGAGTTCTAGCTAATTATCTGACCTCGTCGTAGCGCTTGTCCTTCATTTCTCTCTTGCTATATCTCTCCTTCCTTCCTTACTCCCTCTATCATACCTCCTCCCATCACCCTGATTTCCCACCCTGCCTTCCTTGCCATCCTTCCCACCTCTCCTCATTCTGAAATTTCTCACGTCTCTTCTATCAACTGTTCATCCATACCTCTCCACATTCTACCTTCCCCCATGTGGACTACAGTAAGCAGTCGTTTCTCCGGCTAGTTCCTAACTTCACCATTATGGCTCCTTACCCACTCCATCACCTTGATCGGGGACCTGTTGTAATCCTTGTTATTTTTATTATGCATGTTCTTCATCTTTGGTTATTATTTCATTCAGCAGGTCCATTCCAATGTTCCTTGGCTAGATAGGCCAGGTTTGTTCCATGTGTCCCAACTGTGGATCACTTCCCCAATTGGCTAAGGAATTGGATGCTTTATTTCCTTATCTCTTAATGTGTTTTATTATTATATAGTCAAATATTTTCATGATCTCATCTAATTCTTGTATGAGGCTTTTTGTTCTCCAAATGTGGAAAATCCTATCCCATGCCATCCCATTATATAACTTCCTCATCATGTTGATTACCATTAATGAATCCCCTTCCAGTTCCAGTTGTTTTTACCCAATCCTGACAACTATCCTCATCCCTTTTCTTATTTCCATGGGTTCTGCTTCCATGTTCCTCATCACGCCTCCATAAGTCATGTACACCAAACAAGTCCTACCCTGGATATCTTTGAATATGCCACCTATTCCTGCATTTACTATATTACCTTTGAAGGCTCCATCAAAGTTTAATTTGATGAGGCCCTCCACTGGCCTACTACACTTCTGAGGTGTGACCTCACTCATTCTTGTTAATTTCCAAGCATTCGTTCTCACCATCTCCTTTTTTAAGTTAAGCTTTTTTAGTATACTTTTTTCCTGCGACATGCTCCCCAAATCTTCTTGCTTCCATTCTTCTGCTAGTATGGTTTTTGTTATATGATCCATTACTCCTCTCCATATCTTTTGTGGTTTAAAGTCTTCATTCTTGAAGATCCTTCTATTCCTTTCGTCCATATCATCCATAGATTGAAGGCTATAGCTATCCCCCATGCTCTATTTTGTACCGAACTATTGTAGTGGCTGCGTCCCCATTGTTGGACCGTCTCTAATATTCTTTGAGGGTTCTTATCCATCCTTCCAAATACCTCATATATAGCTCCCAACTTTTGTTCTACAAATTGTCATGAGTTCAGAAGGTGTTCTTGGTTTTAATTTTCTTGCCTGCATAGGTCACAACATGTTGGTCCCTCCATTCCTCTTCTCTGTATTTGATCCCATGTCAAAATTTATCCTTTTCATGTTAGCCATAGGAAATGGGACACCTTCAACCACCTCTTGCTCTTCGAAATTTGTTTCTATACGTATTGGTTTCCTTATTGTTCATTTTTGGCCTTTAGAACATATGCCTCCTTTACTATGAAGTTACCTTTCATTGTCTATCCCCATCTCAAATTATCTGCTCCGACTCTAGTTGGAATTTTTCACTTTTCCATTTCTTTCCTATAGAGATTTCTTTATTTTGTCTCTGTATTTTGGCCCCACTCTTCTGGGTTCTTCCAAACTCTCCAACTCTCCTCACAGTTTTCATGCTTCCAGAAAGAAATGGAAAAGTGAAAAATTCCAACTAGAGTCGGAGCAGATAATTTGAGATGGGGATAGACAA
>Ga0115848_100423_pt1 | contig 16333 bp, 11 predicted proteins | sample InSIn3gowninarea_FD_83862 | JGI IMG/M metagenome (GOLD analysis project Ga0115848, IMG submission 83862) | reverse complement strand
CCTAGTGCGTTCAATAGCTTGGGTACGAGAGACATGTCGATAGCCGGAGTATGCTGGACGCTCGGATGACGGAGGTGAAGGTGGAGGTCGAAGCAGACGTTCACGTGGTGGCGGTGGCGGTGGTGGTGGGCTGACACTAAAGTGACGGACCCGGACTTCCTCATATCTTCTGACAGGTGAGGGTGAGATGCGGCGTGCTTTGTCAATACGGATCTCGTCGCAGTTTCGCTGTGGAGAAGGCGATGAACGACGTATATGAAGTCTTTCCATTCGGTCAATCGGTGGGGATGCAGGCCTATCGACATAGCGATGGCTTTCGTAGCGGCGATAGTGCTCGTATTTTTCGTCCCCAAGCTCCTCACTTGGAGCAGGCACCTCTCTTCGTTCTGAGGCGAACTGAACACGGGGACCGCCGATCTCTACGTTCGTGCTCTGCTGGCTATCACGCATACTGGTTCTGCGCTTGTAGGAGGTTTCGTAATTCATGTTTGCCGGCTTAAGAATTCCACGACCGACAGATTCTGAGCCAGCATCATTTGTAGAAGCCTCGTCAGATTGCGAGAAAAGCCGATGATCTGGCATCACTGTTCTGTAAGGGCGAGGATGTGACTTCATACGAACACGACTCTCGCTACGCCGCACAGGACTCCTAGGCTGACGCTCTTGCGACTCGTCTCGATAGCTGACTCTAGTGGTTCTGCTGCGCATAGGTGGAGGCGAGGGACTAAGCTCAACAATTCGAGGACGAGGTGGACTCTTCTTCCTATATGAGTGAGTACGAACGACGTCAGGCGGTGGCCATATCTCATCAAGAGCTGGATCTGGCTCATCCAATCTTGAAGATTTCATGTGGATAACATCTGGTGGCGGCCAAACACCTTCATACCTTGAACGTCCAGGACTCAAGGAGGATACTCGTACTCTCGTTTCGCTCCTGTAACCCCGTGATGGACTACGTTGTAATGTACGTAACCCGATATTGGCCTGGCTTGAACCTTCCTTGACGATGCGCGGTCGAACATGTTCCGTTTGCCAAGATGCATATAAGTCATCACGACTCCTTCGTCTGCCTCTTCGCTCGCTATGGTCAATGTCGACATGAACTGACCTTCTAGGCCAATCGCAAGGCTCGTCAGCAGTACATGTCCGGACTCGTGTGTAGCTAGTCGCTCTGGAGTGGTGGCTGCTCCTGGTGCGCTTCTTGCACTTTCGACATGGCGTGGTGATGATAGATTTACCTGGTATGACTGGGTGGTTCCGATGGTAACCTGCAGACCGCATCTGCCCGCAGACGCTACAAGTATGGCACAATAGCACTGGTACTGTCTGTTCTTCGACGTGCGGTGGCGCTTCTGCTCCTGTCTGATACTGATAAGCGTAGTATTCGTCTACCCTCTTCTCCTTCGACTGGACCACCTCAGAAGACACATGACGCTGTGCGGGAGTCATGATATTAGGCGGGGCGCTAGCGAGGTTTGACCTGGCTGACTTTGGTGCGCCGGGATCTGTATACTGCCAACCAACGTTGTACCCAGGTGGAGGAGGTGGTTGATGGGTGTAATTTCGTGAGATCTGAGCATAGCCAGGCGGCGCTGGCGGCACTTGCATTGACTGAGAACCCGCTGGATGGCCTTGACTTTGACCTTGGCCAAGAGGCGGAGGACGTTGAGGGAAACTGAGGCGGATGGTGTTAGCGGACAGCACAGGAAGAGGCAACACTGGTATTTCCAATTCCTTGAAACACACACCTGGCTGATGGGAACGCGCCCTGATGTGGGAATCCACCTTGTAGTCCTTGATATGAAATGATAGAGCTTGGCGCTGCAGGTGGTGGCGTGGGAGCTGCTGGGGGAACTCCAAGACCAGGGAAATGCTGTGAAGAGTGAGTATGATTGATGGAGCTTCATCTACACGATGTAGGGACAATCATGACTTCTGCATCCCGTATCAGCTACGTGAGTCGAGCAAACCACAGGTCTACAATGAAGTACTTACACGTTGAAAAGATATTGGTTAGCAGGATTTGCGACTGAACCTGGATACTGTGGTATTGGCTGTCCAGCGCTCGCGGTCGAGCCGCTGCCGCCGCCCACGTGAACGTCTGCTTCGACCTCCACCTTCACCTCCGTCATCCGAGCGTCCAGCATACTCCGGCTATCGACATGTCTCTCGTACCCAAGCTATTGAACGCACTAGGTCTCTCACACCCCCGAGCAGCCGGAAACATGTGGAGTCTGGAGATGACTTAACTGACTCTGAAGAAGAAGGTGGGCGACTCATTGAGGTCAGGAGCTGGAAGGGAATTGACGAAAATGGCCAGCCAGCTACTTTCATTGAAGAAAGACGAAAGACGAGGATGATCGAGCAAGGAAGTGTTAATGGTTCAGAGTTTAGACCACTGACTGAAAGACTCGCTGCAAGGAGCTGGCGAGAGGTATAAAGCCTATGGTGTTTGCTATACTCCATGAATGTGGCGTAGCAAAGGACTGCCATTATAGAAATGGTATTGCAGAAGAGGTGGAACGAATGGGTTGTTTAGCTCCTATCTCATTTTACCTTTCTTTACCTTAGTCAGTTCTTTAGCAATGCATCTTCCACGTCGAACCTTCATTTCGAAATTGGCTCTTGGGCTGTAATTGAAAGATCTTATAAAACCTTGAAAGGTTATAGCCTGGATCGCGATAGTCATTGATCGATCCTGTGCCCATTTGCTAATAAGCCTTCAGACTTTCTCAAACTGTGTTTCTGGTCCGGTCTTACTCTCTCCTAACCACTATCGCTGAATCCTGCTATAAAAATCGGTCTCAACACATCGACTGGATGGCCTTAAAGCTACGGGGTAAACGTCGTTACCGACCCTGTCCTTTGAGATCAGAATTACGCTTGGCAGGTAAACATACAATCTGTCAGTTGCGTCAATGTTTTTTTGAGAGTTTCCAAAGAAAAAGGCGTACGGGGCATTTTGAAATCCACCCTTCAGACAAAACTTTATCATATTTGTAATTCTTTGAAATTTAGTGCCGTTTCTAGACGAACCCCGTAATGAAAAGGCTTAGGGTAAAGCAAGTGTTCGTCTAAAGAAGAAGAATGGAACTTGAAGATAATCGCCAAATCCTCATCTTTGCGTTGACACTATCCCTATGTCATGCTCAACATCCTTGTCCACATGTTCTTGTGAAGAAGTGTAAGCCGTTGGAACCTCCCCTCTTTTTGCTTTGACAATACTGCTAACTGGAGCACCGATGATCTCGTCTTTCGTCTCCATTGCAATTGTAGGTTCGGTCCCTTCGCCACGGCGTTCACATGGAATGAAGGCGTCATAGTATCTTGGTACGGTGAACCCAACGATAATGACCAGCATCGTCAGATTTGCCAGGATGAAGCCCGTGATATACATAGGATCGTAGCGAAGAGTGTGGAACTCTGGGTATGCAAAAGAGAATATCATGGCCAAGACAGGTCCTGAAATGTACCGAAGTAGGAATGGAAGGAAAGCTGGTATTTTCCAGTTCTTTCCTTGACCGACAATGACGTTGAGGTCGCGCCGAAGTTGGTTTCCCTATTTATTCAATCAGCAGAGGACCACTAGGCTCAGCGGAAAACTTACAGAGTAAAAAGCTAAAAACCAAAATTTACGAAGAACGATATTGCTGTTCCAGAAGGACGGCACAGCGGTGCCAGGTGTGCGTGCGACAAGAACAGCCACAATAGTAAACATAACATAAAAACCAATACCGGCGCCGGCACCAACCCCAGGATTGTTGATACCATGTGCTATAACAATTCCGAAGAACTGGCCGGCGAAAAAACCGAAGTTGTAAAGGCTGAAGGCCATGATTCCAGTTTGGTCGACAATATCGCGCCAACGATATACTGTTGTGGCGCTCGTCACCTCAGTCCAGACCACAAAGATAAGAGCGATATTGTTGATCCATCTGTCTACGCCATCGAGCAGGTAGTAGCCAAATTCAGTACAGTATGGTAAGCACATTAGGAATGAGGCCACAGTAAGTACAGTAACAACGACTGGGCGTGAGGCCTTTACCAACCCAGAATCGCAGATCAGGGTAACAACAACATCGAGCATGACAAATGCAGAAGAAAAACCGAGTACAATCAATGTAAAGAAGAGCAAGACTGCCCAGAAATTAGCGCCTGGCATTTGGAGGACAGCTTCCGGCAAAGTCAGAAAGCCAACAACAAACGCTCCAAGTCTGACTCCATCTTCGGGCCACCTTCCAAGGTAGCCTACAATACCAAAGATAGCAAAAGCGGCAAAATTCTCGAAAAGTACATTGCTGCCACAGATGAGAATTGCATCCATGACGGCATTGGCGTGCCTTTGGTTGTAGCTTGCGTAACTTGTGAAGTAGCCGAAACCGATACCAGTGGAGAAGAACACTTGTCCCACCGCAGTCTGCCATACAGTGCCAGACGCGAGCTCACCTCCTCTAAAGTTGGTCCATAGGAGCTTGACACCTTCACTAGCGTTAGGAAGAGATAGCGAACGTCCGACGAAGATGATGGTGGTTACGATAGGCAGACCCATGGTGAAGTAAACGACTCTGCCAGTCATGCCAACTCCGCGGAAAATAGAGACCCAGATCAGGAACCAGACAAAAACACTCCAGCCAACAGTTTCGCCGATAAGAGAAACATGGGGGTAGCTAGTGTATGATACTACGCTGCTGCCGTCTTCCGTTAAGGACCCCGCGGTGATATTGCCAACTTGGAGGACGTCGTTCCAGTAAAAATCATCGATCCGGTTCATCCATGGTAGCGGACTTGTAAAACTGTGACGAAAGTAGCTCATTATCCATGCCAAGTTGACAGTGAAGTACTGGACCACTATAAAAGATACGATGACCGGGCCCATACCGACGCCCTTCAACCGTCTATTCATGTTATTGAAGGCTATAACAGTTCCTCCACGGTAGGCCTGGCCAATGGAAACCTCGAGGATCAAAGCGGGAATGGCGATGAGGAAAACGGCGAGCAGGTACGGAATGAACCATTGTAGGCCGTAATTGTTGTACACAACCGAGGGGTATCTGAGCAGGTTTCCCTGCCCAGCACAACCGCCCATAGCGGCGAGCAGAAAAGCAGCGCGTGAAGGCCATTGGTCACGCCCATCATCTGACTTAGTCGGTGGAGGTGCCAGATAACCAGCGGCCTTCCGGAGGAATTCCATCTAGGCTAGAAGCAGACGGTGTCGAAGAATGTGGAATAAGAGTGAAAAGGCCAAATGAGTGAGAACCTGGACAGGCAAGTGATGCATTTTGTATCTTTCTCATCGGGTCAGAAACGCCAAGTACTGTAGTAAATGCAGGTTTTCTGGGTGCGTTATCCCATGGCCACTTAATGTCAGTGTTCAGACCACTAGATGCCAGTGGAATTCTCTTCCAGATAAGCTTGGCAGAGTACGGATGCAATGAGACCTTGATGTTCCTGTCGGCAGGACCGGTGCCCCACTTTGAACGTATACGATATGGATCTACAAAACATATGTCGACGTATGGGAGAAGCAGAAGCGTGCGCACTGGAATGCGTAAGAGAGCTATGCATACACAAAAAACACTGGTACTTACTGTGCATCTCCTGCTCGACTCTCTATGCATAACCTATCAGCCTGAAGTTCGTGAGTATCTCCAAGCGACTACAACAATAGAATGCATATCTCAAGAATAGCATGCAGTGAAGGGCCAAGACTCCGCTGCACGATGTGGATACAAGACACGGGCGGAGGTTAGGCGCACGTCAGTTGTGGCACTTCCAGCGAATCAGCAATAAACGCATCTGCCGGTTTCCGACTTGACGAGCCTGGGCATAGCTTGGCCTCCGCCGCCCTTGTAAGGCCGTAGCCTCAACCTTCGTCATGCCTGTCAGCCACAAGGAGGGAGGCGTCGAATAGTCTTCATATGGTGTGCTTCCCGGGCCTTATTACGTGCTTTGGAGGGTTTTTTTTTGAGCTATAAAAATCGACTCTGGTAGTGAATGAAATCTCCAAAAGATACGGCTACTTCCAAATATGGAGTCTCTGGATTTCCGCATGTGGTACTGCAGCAGAGTCCGGGATCAGCTGCGAGATCGGCTTTGCAGCGTGATAGTGGAGTACTTGAAGTCTTGTTTCTTTCCCGAGCTGTTGCTTAATGACCTTCAAGCCAGCACGCATGTGCTTCTCTTGCCTTGACTCTTGCAAACAAGACGAGGGCTAGATTGGCCCCTGACTTGGGTTGCGCATAATTATGTGTGTCCAGCTCAGGCCGGTATGAAAGGCACTTTACAAGATTCGGTTTCTCTACAGCCTGATTCTTCTGATTGTAGGAACTCCATCTCCAACCTTAACTTCCAATAGGCTTCGCATGCTCTGAAGTCAATTCGATAAGAACCAATTCTATTACTGTGTTAAGATTAACTTTGGTATCACCAAGCAGACAGAAGATAACCTGATCGAAATCATCTCTGCGATGCCCTCCAAGTGACTGGGCAAGGGCGTATCATAGGGCGATGAAATCAGAGGCTATCCTATCAAAGACTCAAATGTTCTGGCGGCCTTCCTCGGCGTTCCGGCTGTGGTCATGACCTGGGTTGATTAACTTCAAATGCATCGTCTGTAGCTCCTTAGTCGTATCCGCCGTCTAGGTTGAGGCTCATTGCTTTAAACCGCTCCCTTTTGAATTCTGTATGCCTCAAATTGATCACGTATAGTGGCAGGGTGATACCAGGCGCCTAGGTAGTGTATTTGTGTTCAAATGCGAAGGCTCAATAGGAACGCGATTCACAAGAGCGGATTTCCCGCAACCATGGGCATCGCTGTCTCACAGAAAGAGCTTACACCGAAGTTTTTCGTCCTGCCGTCTTTTGATAGGTACGGGCTGAGAAGTGTCAACTGTTGTTATGGCACCACAAGGTGTTTGCAATGCTGCTGAGCTCTCGCTCTTTACCCTGACTGACGTTTGCTTTCTTTTACCTCGAAATAGCTAGCTGATTAGTGAGGAATGCATCCATCTGGAGACTTTCAATCGCATAGTGCCAACAGCAATATGTATTGCGCTTGCAATGCCAGGGGGCATCGATGAACATGGCCCTTTCTGGAGTTCCACTACATTTGCGGCCCCTTGTGGTATCAAACGTACTAGCGACAAGTGTGCTAAGCTAAATCGCAATGACGATAATGTCGTCTTCGTGACGGTGACTGGTGCACGTATCGGTATAGTTCAGCCTTACGACGTGAACAGTGGATAGCCGATAGCCTCTGGATGATATGGTGGGGCTTGGAAACCTTTGGTTCCAGGGTCCAGTTGTGCATGAATAAGCTTCAAGGCGTTGGATGTGAACGGGCCGACTCGTATTAGTTCTTTAACTTCATCATCATCTGGTCTGCCCACCCCTGGTCACTATTGTAAACGCCTTTCAGCTCCTTTCTCTAGTTGCTGATTGTGCTAACCCTGCATGTTCTCCCGAGAAGATGTGCATGTTCCACGCGGGGTGATCCGTTTTAAGCTCAGGCTGAACCCAGATCTGCCGTCTCATCCGTGGGTACAGTCAAGGCTCATCTACTCTATGGGTCCAAGGGGTCGCATCTAAGCTGACTTCCCCTTGCATACTTAGCGTTTCATTTGGCTGCAGCTGCAAAATGCAGCCAGCAGAGGTCATAATATCATTGTTCTTTGCCTAGGCCCACCTGCTGACCTCTACCTCGAGAGGCTATCATACCTGAAGATGCTTGTCCGGTCTCTGAAGATTCCACCGGCATTCTTGTTTCTAGTTGTATTCCTTGTGTTTTTTGGATGGCAGCTCAGCCAAGGGCCATCTCACGAGCATGCCCCTGTAGATGTGTCCCCCATACCTGCTGAAGCGCCGGCAGAGAACAAGACACCTCGTATCGCGCTCATGACGTTCGTGACTGAGGAGCGCTCATACCATCATCTCTCGCTCAAGAGCAAAGATCGTAAGTCGAACCGTGTTTTGCTTGTCAAGTCAAACTAATTCAGAGCCATAGACTATGCTCGTCGTCATGGCTACGATTTTATCGTCGATTACGAATCGCATACCGACCGCGCCGTAATCTTCTGGAAGTATAACATGGCTGAACGCCTCATCAAGACTGGCAAATACGATTGGATATGGTGGCTCGACTTTGATACTCTAGTCACGAACACGGACATTAAAGTTACCGATATTATCGAAGAGGAGCTAAAAAAGGTCCCCAACCCGGATGCAATCGATTATCTTACCACCCACGATTGCAATGGCTATAACTCTGGATCTTTCCTTGTGCGCGGTCATGAGAGGTCACTCAAGCTAATACGCGACTCCTTTGCGATTCATGACGAAGCGAAAAAGGAGGAGAAGCATATGAGCGAGCAGGACGCTACAGTACAGTTGCTCAAAGATGATAAGGCGATAGCCGAAACCGTGCATCAGGTACCACAATGGAAACTGAACGCTTTTCCACAGGAGATTGCATGTTATGACAGCTCAGGGCAGGTCTGGGAGCATGGCACATTCGTCATCCACTTCGCGGGAGCATGGGCGCATGTGAAGGGTGAAGATCCTACTGGCAAGCTTATGAAGAAATACGAACACGAGATCATTTGGGGTAACTGGAAGGATTTCTATGACCAGTAAAAAGGTATATTCCTCGCAGTATCAGTGCCAATGGCATTTGTACTAAATGTTGATATTTTGTCCACTCTGGGCTTCCATCATGCGCTGAAAACTTAGGGGACAGTGTACATTGCAACTGTATCTCTGAAGTCTCGGATCTTAGGACCTCTGTATTCTTTTGTCATCCTTTGCAACTATTTTAGCGTTTACGAATCCACTGTATGTATGTCAGGCAGAAAATTGTAATCCTTATCCCTTCATGAAGGATTCAGCTATTTAGTGAGAGTAAAACAGCTGTCAGATATGGACCAAAGGGCCTTGGCTCATTGAATACTTTCAAGCTAACGTGAAGCCTGGTCTGGCTCCTTTACATGGCCTGGAAATCCTTATACTTGCCGCAGACACTTTGCCTGCAACAATGTAAGTGATGATACGCACTAGTCTTTCGCTGTGCTCACACCTCGTACGAATGCGAGTAATGACAGCATAGAGTCCACAACAAACTGTTCGGAATCGGTAGCTGAGCGGCCCGTCGGTACTCGACTCCACTCATAGCGTTAAAGCATCGCTTAACGCGAGTACATATCTTATGTCGATCTATGCCTGTGTTGGTGAGAGTACCAAACTGATGCAGTTGTGCTTGTGTCAGCGCTGAACGCGTATGTTGAGACACGTGATACACCGCCAACACTACAATAAGATGTTGTACAGGGAAGTCCCCATTCTCCAGCAATAAGATCTGATCAACATAAGGATAAAAGCGGAGCTGCTTGAGATTCTGGTGGACATGGTGGAGGACAATCCCTCTGTTGGAGTCAGGTATATTGTGGAAATGCCTTTACGACACTATCACACGAATCAATCATGCGCGACTCAAAGCAGGGATTATGTAGTGGGATCGGCATGAAACATTTCCCGCGATAACGGTGCGCCGTTACCGAACTCAAAATGAAGCCAAGTGCATATGCACATGAAATTGTTAAAACATACTGGAGTCGTCCAACAGAGTCGTGATTGCTGTGTGCATGCGACAAACCCGGCGCAACAGTAGGAAAGCCGATGCGTGGACGCTAGCGTTTCGATTTTGGGACCTGCAGCAGTGACGTGCCTTGCAATTCTCGCTCAGAGTTTCGGCGAACTGTCAACTTAAATGATTTCTTGTGCAACTCTGATTCGTTTCCGGAGAAGCTGCGAATAATGTATCCAGTCGCCACTGGGCGCTCACTGGTGCACAGGCAAAGGTTTTCGTACCAGATTCGTCCCAACAGCCTCGAGTTAGGCGGGCTCCACTCCAATGTGCGCCATTGACGTCGGTCGTTCTCAGTAGCTGTCGTGACTTGCTGCTTGCGCTTGACCCAGTTTTCTACGCAATTCGTCTGGCAACAAGGGGTTAACGGTCGTCTTGTCGAAATGAACCTCGTAGATCGGGGTCTTCTTGATATGTGGAAGTCGCCGTTCTGGGCCGCACATCACCTCTCCACCAACTCTTTTGACACCTCTCTGTACTTCCAGTCACTCCCCGTAGCCTTTCTCTTATATATTTGTATTCACTTTCACTATTTCTCTTGCTGTCACTCGCTTCCAGACAGTCCAGAAACCTTTGGGTTTCAAAACGCTGTCCAGCAAAAATTCTGGGTTCGACGTCATCCTGATAGCTAACTAAGAGTTTACACGGGTCCATATACTCGAGCCCATTGAGAGTCAATTGCAATTCAGAAGCCTCTCAAGGCTGCTTGACTTCGAGAAAATCAGCAAAAAATGACAAGTCCAGTAAACGAACGGCCAGAGCCAACGTATAGCATGGATAGCAACACGCCTGCTCATACGACTCGCCAGCGCTCATCTGATGATGACGGAACATATGTTGGTGAAGATTTGAGCCACCAGCATTCAAATGCGTCGGTACAACCAAATCTACCGAGACTTGCGACTGGAAGGCCGCGGTCTGGAACACACCTGACAGTGGAGACGCAATACGACCATCCTGATTACAAGATGCAGTCGCCTTCTCAAACACGCGAACAGGCGAGCAGGCTTGACGATGACCTGGCATTGCTCCAGATCGAACGGGGCATTCTCGACGAGGAAGCGCTCCAAAGAGGGCAATCAATGAACCATTCCATGCAACGAGTCCGATCTCGACGCGATGAGCCCGTCGATGACTTCGACGCGGCGACGAATCCTCTGCACGAACAGGCCGCCCGCTATAAGCCCCCAGAAAACCCAACTACAAATTTCTCCAAGTTTTTCAAGAAAGTGCACGATTCGAGTTGGATTGTTAGGTACTTCACATACATCACGCCTATGGTTCTCATCATCCTTATACCGATCCTCGTTGGAGCCTTCGCTTTTCCAGATGCGAATGTTGGCGGTGTCACACTTGTGTGGTTCTCTATTTGGCTCATGATTGTCTGGTTAACATTATGGGCTGGCAGGGTAAGCTCTCCGTTCTTGACCTGTTGTCGACTCTAATTCGTGCCAGCTTCTCGCAAAACTACTCCCATGGCCCATTGGTCTCATCTCTAGTCTCTTTACAAACAACAGCAAGAAATGGAGAGACATGGGAAAGCAACTCGAACTACCTGCGACGCTGTTCTTCTGGTGGTTGGCCATCGAGGTATCCTTCCTTCCTACGATGAGAAACCACAACGTCAGGGGCGATACTTCAACCCAGCCCTGGCAGAATACTATGAACAAGGTTCTTGTATCTTTCTTCGTTGGATTCATCCTGAACTTTGTTGAAAAGATCATCATTCAGCTCATCGCCATCAGTTTCCATCTTCGAACCTACCAGGACAGGATCGAATTAAACAAGTTCCAAATTGGCAGCCTCGTCAAGCTTTATACATACTCGAAGCAGAAGATTGCGATGGAAGATTCCGAGTTCGAGCAATACGATCAGGGGCCCTCTGGTGCACGTACTCCTGGTCAATTAGTCACCGAGGCCCAGAAGAACATCAAAGAGGGCTTCAGCAAATTCGGAGATATTGCCGGAAAAGTGGCTGGGGACTTCACTGGCCGTCAAGTTACTTCAAGCAGCCACCCCAGCCAGGTTATTATTCAGCTTCTCAGTACAAACAGTGGTGGCCAAATTCTGGCTCGCCGCTTGTACCGAACCTTTGCGCGACCTGAGACTGAGACAGTACACGCCGAAGACCTGAAGAATGCCTTTGAAAGTGACGAGGAAGCAGATGCTGCCTTCTCTATGTTCGACAAAGACATGAATGGCGATATCTCAATGGAAGAACTAGAGGCTGTCTGTGTTGAGATTGGTCGTGAACGCAAGTCTATCACGGCATCTCTGAAAGATCTTGATAGCGTTGTTGGCAAGCTCGACGATGTTTTCATGTTCATCGTTATCATCATTACGATCATTGTCTTTATATCTTTGATCTCAACTTCAGCATCTGGCGTACTCACATCCGCTGGCTCGACGCTCTTGGCTCTGTCCTGGCTATTCTCTGCAACAGCACAAGAATTTCTTCAGTCGTGCATCTTCGTGTTTATTAAGCACCCCTATGATGTGGGCGACCGTGTACAGATCTACGGTAACAGCGGTGACTTGGGACGTGGCGATGACTACTTCGTTAAAGAGATTGCTCTCTTTTACACGGAGTTCAAGAAGATGCAAGGGCATGTCGTCCAGGCACCAAACAGCTATCTGAATACCCTATTCATTCTCAACCACCGACGCTCCGGCGCTCTCGCCGAAGCTGTTCCCATCATCATCAAGTTCGGCACTACACTTGAGCAGATTGAGCGCCTTCGCCAAATGTTACTCGAGTTCGTCACATCCGAGAAGCGTGAATACCAGACTAACATTCTTACTGAGCTGAGGGCGGTTCAAGAGGTTCATTGGCTTGAGATGAACGTAGTATTCTTCTACAAGTCGAACTGGCAAAATGAACTATTGCGTCTGCAACGCCGCAATAAATTCATCTGCGCACTCACCATGTCTATTCAAGAATGTGGTATCGAAGGACCTCGTATGCGCTATCCTGGCCAGAAAGAATCGTTCCCTGTCTATCTCCAAAACCTTCAGAACGCTCCTACGCCCGGTGTTGGACACAATGGCCACCCTGACAACCCGGGAGGACATCTTAACAATCAATCTCAAGATGAGCCTTTCGTGCCAGCAGCGACAGACGGTTCCAATGATGCTGCCGATGGGAGTATCCCGCCTCCTCGTCGTGGCTCCATCCTGCGTCGACCCGGTCAACATGGGGGGGAATCAATAGCGGCCATGGGTAAACGCGTCGATTTCTCGTTGGGCATGAAGGGTATGATCGATGACCCTAGCGGTGATGTGCTTGATGATCGTGACATCGCGGCTCGCCAGAGAGCCACTGTTGTGAGGGTGACATCACCATCACGACACTCTCAAGAACGAGCACGGTCATCCCAAGACACTGCACGCTCTACCGGCATTCAGCGTGTTGGCACGAACAGCAGCCTGGGAGCACGAGAGCGCAACCACCGAAACAGATTCTTCAGCCGAGGCCGTTATGGTGACGAAGAGACTGGCATGGCCAATATCCCTGAAGGCGACTATGACAATTCTCCAGCTAGCAAAGAAAAGTTAGACCCACGCTCTGGACTTGTCAGCCCCAGAGCTGTAAGGACGAGCGAGGATTCTCATGCGCATGCCTCTTCTGGTGCCTTACACGCGCAAAGTCTGAATCCCATCAACTCCATTACCTCAGAGAGGAGTTTCGCTTCTCCAGCACGATCGCAGACCGACAACATAGAGATGAGACGACTTCATTAGTCTCACAAAAAACTCCTTTGTCTATAGTTTCTTTAATTCTGTAGCGGCTGGGTTTACAGGCTATGTATTGAGTGACAGCCTCTGGCCTATCCTTCAAGGCAGACCAAGGGCAGTGCGCCACGGTCGTGCATTCCATTTCCTTCACTGTGCACTGCAGCACTTGGACAAGTAATCATAGATCCATTGAATAGATCCATATTTACTTTGAAAACAATACGCACATCCACTTATGCCTTACAAAAGACACCGGACCATAGTGACGTCTGGGGGAGGAATCATGACAGACAAGCTGATACAGTTGCCAATCGTGCTACAATTTGGAAGATACATCTACACAAATCCATGAATTGCAGTTGTAGCAGCTCTCATCAAGTCGAATTCAGTTCCATTCTTGCCGGACTGATTTGGACAGCATCTCGATACGGATATACCTTGACGGTTGTCGTGATCTAAAGCGAAAGTGGACGGCGCTGCCGTCGCGTAAACAACGCTAGGCAACAACCCCCTGCAAAGTGGGGCCTTCTGGCGGTGTGAAAGAGGAGAAGCAACGACCTTCAGAGATTCTCAACTAACACTCCAAGCTCCGACCTTGAAGTCACTGCTACAGTCTGTTTGATACAGCGTCGACCATCCACCATGCGAGGAGAGGTACGTTTACCTGCATCGCTCGTCCTCGACAAGCCTGGCCATCTCATAACAATATCCTTCTTCCCACGCGCCTGTAACACGATGATTGTTCCGTTGGCTCGCCGCGCGACGGCTGTATGCTAGCCGAGGATCAGAGAGTCGCATTGGATGCCCACAGCTTAACTTCATTACGATGGCATGCTGCATTGCTATCATACGATTGAATGCTAACAGCGCTCTCTGTAGATCTGCCACCTCCACATCGGCCAGGCCGGTACCCAGCTCGGTAACAGCGCCTGGGAGCTGTACGTTCCGTAAACCTACGCGTACACGAAGCGCAATGGCTGACATTGCCCTTTTAGGTACCTCCTTGAGCATGGTCTTAAGGCTGACGGTCGCCCGGATCCCGATGCGAAGGAGCTCAATGAAGGTGGCTCTTTCGAGACCTTCTTCACGGAGACTGGCAGCGGCAAATACGTTCCTCGCTCCATTTTCCTCGATTCGGCATGACGTGACTTTGCTTTCGGTCCATTTCCGTGGATCTCGCCGCACTCGCAACCATTGCCAGGTCTAGAGCCGCATGCTGAAAGGACCTGTGCACGGTTACAAACTCGGAACCGCTGTCAAGAGCTCTTGGCTCTTGCTGCTAGCTGCAGACATGGTAGCGCTACCGTCTCCGCAATTCCTTGAATAATCAAAAGCATGATCTCAATAAGCACAAGATAGAAAGCGATTCGCTTTCAAAATCCAATAAGCTGACATGTTGAAACATTGTTTACTTGGCTGTCTATTTCAGAAGAATACTGCGTTGACAACTTGGCATATCGAAACCAACAAAATGCCCAAGCCTCTCTTTATCACAGTGGTATAACGCTTAGTACTCGCCCTCCTCGATCTCGTCATCAAGAGAGTCGCTGGCAACCTCCTCGTAGTCCTTCTCCAAAGCAGCAAGATCCTCGCGAGCCTCAGAGAACTCTCCTTCCTCCATACCCTCACCAACGTACCAATGGACGAACGCACGCTTGGAGTACATGAGGTCGAACTTGTGGTCGAGACGCGACCATGCCTCAGCAATAGCAGTGGTGTTGCTGAGCATAGAAACGCTTCGGTCGACGGCAGCAAGCTCGCTGCCAGGAACACTGACAGGCTTGGTGTAGTTGATTCCAAGCTTGAAACCAGTAGGGCACCACTCAACCAAGTTGAAGGAAGACTTGGCCTTGAGTGCAGCTGCGGCAGCAGTGCAATCGCGAGGAACAATATCACCACGGTACAGAAGAGCAACAGCCATGTACTTTCCATTACGGGGGTCGCAGACAACCATTTGGTTGTTGGGCTCGAAGCCTGGAATGATCAGGAAACGCTGCAGTTGAGAATACTCAGGGGGGACTTACACTGGAAGGTAAGGTCGCTGACCTTGAAGCTTTCATGGGAGCTCTTCTTAGCCGAGATAACTGGGGCGTAGCTAATAAGGGGGTAGTGGATACGGGGGTAGGGTACAAGATTGGTCTGGAATTCGTTCAGATCAACGTTGAGAGCACCGTCAAATCGCAGGGAGGAAGTGATAGAGCTGACAACCTGTGCAATAAGACGGTTGAGGTGCTCGTAATTAGGCCTAGGGATATCCAGGCTGCGACGGCAGATATCGTAGACCGCCTCGTTATCGACGAGGAATGTGCAGTCCGAGTTCTCAATGGTGCTGTGGGTCGAGAGGACGGCATTGTAGGGCTCAACGACGGAGGTAGAGACGCGAGGAGCAGGGTAAACGGCGAATTCGAGCTTGCACTTCTTGCCGTAGTCGGTAGAAAGGCGCTCGAGCAGGAGAGCACCGAAACCAGAACCTGTACCACCACCGAAAGAGTGGAAGATGAGGAAACCTTGAAGCGAGGAGCAGTTATCTGGCCATCGTCAATACAAGTTGTAGTGGGTCGTCAACGAGCAACTACGTACCGGCGACGCGACGAATCTTCTCAATCACGCTGTCAACCATCTCCTTGCCAATAGTGTAGTGACCACGAGCATCTGCCGTTGTCAGCTATGTTCAATGGCCGCGAGACCCAGGGATACACACAGTTGTTGGCAGCATCCTCCTTGCCGCTGATCAACAGCTCAGGGTGGAACAACTGGCGGTAGGTACCAGTGCGAATCTCGTCAATAGGCTAGGCCAATTAGTATCCATATATAGTGTATGTGATTCGCGACATACAGAAGGGTCCAAATCGACGAAAATGGAGCGAGGAACGTATTTGCCGCTGCCAGTCTCCGTGAAGAAGGTCTCGAAAGAGCCACCTTCATTGAGCTCCTTCGCATCGGGATCCGGGCGACCGTCAG
>Ga0115848_100421_pt1 | contig 16357 bp, 12 predicted proteins | sample InSIn3gowninarea_FD_83862 | JGI IMG/M metagenome (GOLD analysis project Ga0115848, IMG submission 83862) | reverse complement strand
TTGTTCCGGCTTAACCCTTTTAATGACTGCTTACTCCGTGCTTCAATCCATCCCTGTTTCTATCAATCAATTCCTTTTTCTATTTACCCTTCTCTGCAAATCCCTCTCTATCTGATTCCCTGCCCACGAGAGTAAACCGCTGCACACTACCTTCCTTCGCATAATAATTGAGGTCGAGCCGGGCCGCCCCTTTCCCATATAATAACTCGGCGTTCTCTATCTCCCTATCTCCGGCGGGTAGGTCTCTTATATACGAGATTATGAATGCATAGATGTGCCTATTAGAAGGGTGAACCTGCAATCCACATTCGGAGCTCAACCAACCCAATAGTAACCTCCACTCCATATCAAGTTGAACTTGGCTCGAACTGATTATTCTCATTAGGATTCGGGGATTTCTGAGAAGTAGGGGGAGATAGAAAAGCCTACCCGCCTATGCAAGGGGGAGTCATATCAGACAATTGCCTGGTTCATCCCTACCATCACAATGAGCATTAGCAAGGAATTGGATAGGGGGCGGCGGATGACCGGTTCATTAGGGTTTCTTGGGGAGTTGATTGCCGGAGGTTGGACGAATCGCTAGCATTAGACTCATAGAGAAGCTTATCCTTTCTCTATTCCCAAGCGGCCGCCCGTTACAATAATCGCAGTACGTTGAAACAACTTTCTTCTACCGGTAGCCTTTAAGCCGGTTCGTGGGAGGGATTAGCAACATTGATCCTTCTGATTAATAATGGTAGGGGGGCCGACCCATTCGTTCGAGTAGACGCCAACATCACTGCTGCATAAAAGCCCCCTACTATCACTATCAATCCCAGAATCTGATCCCCTAGGGATGGGAAAGGAATCAATCTGAATAACTATCTCGGGAGAGGCTGATTAAGAGAAGGCATTCACTTTTGTCCATCCCTTTATCAATGATTAATGAGAAGGCGAGATCGATCTGTAGCAAAGGCTGATTAAGAGGAAATGGGGAATCAATTAGCCCTAATAACCAGTCGAGTCGAATACTAAAAGGCTGATCTACCCGGGTAGATTCCAATTTCTTATTTCTAGGTAGGAGGTCAGACTTTCCCCCATTCCCTCTGCTCCAATCCCATTCCAATCCATTATTTCTTGATGGGCGAACCTGCTTTCCTTTCAATCAGACCCCGGGATTGAGAATATCAGACTTTTGGGAATTGAATTGAATTGGGATGCTTTATTAATCAATTCAAGCCATTTAAGCCATTTAGGTTGCCCATTTCACCTAGTAATAATAGAGAGGGGAAGTTGGCATATTCTTTAATGATCGAGTGTCTTACCGTGCTTGGGCATCTGAAAGTGGAGTGTCTTACCGTGGTTCGAGTCGGGTCGACAAATGAGCAGTTCACCCAACCCAAGAAGGGATAGTTTACTATACCGCCTACCAAGCGATGGAGAGGAGAAAGCAGCCATTTGAGCATTGTCATACGGGAATTTCTTGATACACTGGCCAAATCGGATTCATGTTGATGGTTCATTAATCGGAAGGAAAGGGCAAGTAGATCAGCTCGCAGCCAACCGCCCTCCATATTGAAATAGAAATAGAAACGCTAATCTCCCCATTCTTTAATGCCAGCCAGCCCAGTATCGACACCGCCTACTGAATCCAGAGCTTTGAGCCGCCTACTAGCCACTAGTAGAGTCAAGGGAATGCGGTTCGCCCATCCGAAATGGCGAACTAAAGGGAATGAGTGGGGAATTGCCCATTATGATCATTCCAAGATCCCTACTTCTAGTAAAGGTTGGGTTGGAAACCGCCTACAATGAGATAGTGAAGGAGGAAGGCCACCTATATTACTTGGTTCAAGAAGCTGGCAAACAGAAGGATGGGCGGGGACTGGTCTAATGGTTGAGGGAATCGCCTCCTCCCCTCATTTAGTAGGGGGTTAGATAATGATATACGGGAGAATCCATAATATACGGGAAAATCCGAATAGATCGGTTGGATATACTGTTTCCTGTTAATTAGTAAAAGGCCACCACCCCCACCCTATTCCTGTCCGGGCTCAAGTAATAATAAGAGTGGGCGGAATAGTTGGAAGCAGGAGTGTCGGTCGAGCGGAAACTTGGAGTTGTTACTACGTAGATATAGGAAAACAACTGATTTGTTGTAGACTGGTCAAAACAACCGATCTGTTGCGTGCGCAGGATCCGAACAAGAATCGTAGGATTGGGTGGAAGAAGCGTAGGATTTGGTCACTCGAGTAGCATCCCTCAGCGTAGGATCTGGTATTGAATCGTAGGATCCGGTCAAGAATCGCCCACTTTATTATTCTAGTTGAAAACAGGGAATAATAATAGTAAAGCGCTCCTTCGATTAATAGTAAAGCATTATCCCGGCTCTAAATAATAAGAGTTTCCAGTATTTCCTACGCTTGATGTGTTCAATTCCAGACTACGGGTCCACGGAACAGCTCCATAGTCACGGTTTTGGGAATAGTAGCGCTCACTGCGAATGGTAATAATAATAATAGGGGAGAAGTCCACTCACTCCCGGGGCCCTCTCTTATCGAAGTGGTTAATTGGTTGGCGCTACTCCAAACAGAAGATCTGTATTCCCTAATGCCCGGCCCCTTCCATTCATCGAGCAATCACGATCAACCCGTCTCTATTCGGAATTTGAAGACTCAACACCCGCCCGCCCGGCTCCATCAATCTACTATTCACGTTTTATGATCGAACGATTGCTTCCTTTGGAGGCGTTTCTCCCTGATGCATCATCCTGGCGCACCCATTCTCGTCGATTAATGAACCCCTCGCTCTCTTGATCAATGTTATAGTGGCGGCCCGCGTCTACCATCCCAAATGAGGCTTGTTTTGCCGGAGCTTCGTCTATGCTTTCTCGATGAACCAGTGCCTCGCTAGGCCTCCTCGACTAATGTTTGATCATCCAATTCCCGCAACCCGACACGAGTATTGATACTATGGCGTCTCTCTATCAAGAAAGGTTTGCTCCGGCGGTGTAACGTCAACCGGGGCAGTTATTGCGTAGAAAGCGCCACGAGCGAGTGATGTGATGAATTATCCACTTATAAGCGCCCTATCACATTTATCGATCCCTAATGAAGCAAGGGATGGGCTCCTTGGAAAACGGATCGGGCATTATTAGAGAATTAGGGCTTCAGTTATCCCATCACCATCCATACCACTATGGAATGAAGTGATTGTAGGCTCATCCCTCCCAAGCTTTGCATGGGTGTTGGAGCAAAGTGGTGGGGATGGTAGTGATGGGAAAGCGAAACAGCAATCAGGTTATTACTCCTCAAGGCATGCATCCCCCCCATATCATTCGCTTCCATTCGACCAAGCACTACACCACCCATCCATTCACTTCCCACCGCTCCCCCTCCTATTCCGATTATTGGGGCTCATAATAGCTCTGTCAAGGGAATGGTAGTAACAGCGCTCTTTCAAGAAAATGGTAGTAATCGGTTCGCTCCCGGCACGTCATTCTCAGCCCTAAAATCGAGCCTTATCGCCCAGCTCGAACCCCCCTCGACATGCGCTTTGTCCATTACAGAAAAGGAAGCGGTGTGAGTGGACTGTTGTCCCGTAAAACGGCACGTCGACCCTGAATCACTAATAAGCGGGTTCAAGAAACGTGGTCTCTGGCCTCCGTCGTAGTAGCGCCCGGATCCACCGATAGGTTGGATGGAGCAATTGATTGACAGCCAATGCAAAGGGGTCGAGGGGTCATTACTCACGTATTAACGAATGCGGTGGAGAGGAAGCGGTTGGGGCCAACATCTACGAGAAGCAGTTGGATGCGGGAGCGGATAGATTCTTTCGGGGGAAACAAGGGGGAGAAAGCCTTAGAAACCCCCTACCATTAAGCTTGCATTGGACGGATAATGGTAAAGCGAAAGGGAGGGCAGTCTTTATTATGTATTAATGAATCGATACGGGGGAGGGAGTAAAGGGTTGGGTTGGAGCTACTGAGTGGGGGCCACCCACTATTAAAGCTTAGAAACTACAATTCCTACTTTATTCCCGCTAGGCGCTTTGCATCCCCCGCTCCATCCACTCCGTATCAATGGATTAGTAGAGGCAGACACAATCGAGGTTTCTTATCCATCGCTTGGGGTCATGGAACTGCCTCACTGAATCGGAGTCATGGGCACAAGTTCCCCTCGCCCCTCCCGATCATTATCTGCGGGAGCAAGATCGGGATTCCCAGTACTAGTCCGCCTTTCCAATTCATACCTCGGAGGGAGTGCTGCATCAATCACTTGTTCTTTGTTTCCAGCCATCACAATATGGATACTGATCCTTGTCACTACAGCCATCCCCCTTAGACAATAATGAATAGGGGCCATTGTTTTGGGTTTGTTTCATGCCCCCCGGCTAATTCAACCAGAGTTAGTGAGGTGGGTGGGCCTCTGCTCTGAAGAGAAAGCCAATTGATTAGAACAAGGTACTACTGGGTATGAGGCGGAAGGGGATAAGGATACGCATAAGAAATATTCGAATGGTTTCTAATACTCGTGTGATAGACTGGGGGGGATAAGCAAGAAAGAGAACCACCTCCTTCAATAATAATAGGGCTCATTCTCACAACAACTGGAGAGAATCGAGAGAGATGGATTCGGTGGATCGATTCTGAGATAGGGTTCTATGACGCATTGCTTTCCCATAGGGGTGAGGGGAATCCACCCTATCAATGGCTGGGATACTAACTGCTTCACCACCCCATCCCTGGCCTCTCTCTATCTGCGGCCCCCACTATTAATCAAAAGGGAGGGGCCCCCCATTATTACTATTTATACTATTGATTGATTGCTGGCTGGACCAAGAAAGCGATTGTAAGCGTGGATCTCGGTTAATACGTATATGATAGACTGGGCGCTACTATTAATTGAAGCATGTGTTGCATGGAATCCATGGGGGGGATCGAAATGGCTATTATTATTATTATTCGAGTCGGATCCATGCGTATCCGGATCAATGTATCTTGAATCGTTGGATCGAAGCGGGACGAGGATATATTGAATGGATAGATATCTCCTCCCCTTTCTCCCATGATGGATATATTGTATACATATACAGATTGATATGATCAGGAATGGGATCTCTTCCCATCTGCCAGAGTGTATTTTTCTGAAAGTTGATTGAGCAGTGGTGGATTCAGTTGTTGACTCAGCAGAAGTTGATCCGGTTTATTAAGTAGTTGATTCAGCAATTGATTCTGCTAATCCACTTCTTCTGTGGTTGATTCTTCTGATTCTGCCATTGATTAAGCATCTGGCACCGGGCATGGTAAGCGAGCTGTTGATGCCATGGATATGACCAGACTCTACGGAGCCATACCCTACGGGATAATACCCTACGGACCAATAGACCCTACAGAACCAGGACCAGTTATTGATCGTGAAGAAGCAACAGTCGATTCTATTGATGCAGTGGATTCAGTCGATCCAGCAAATGTTTATTCTGTTGGAGAAGCGGCACCACTCTCGAACAATATATGAAGCAGTTGATTCCTTATAGTAAGTTGATCCAGTCGATGAACCAGGGATTGTGGGTGGGAATGGATAGGCAGCACCAGTAGCAGCAGATCCAGCAGCACCTACAGCAGATTCTGCGGTAGAGCAGTATTCAACGATTATTGATTCAGTCGCGGTATCTAACGATTATTAATTTCTTCGCAGCAGGAGAGGTATAACCCTAAGAAGTGTACCCATTTCCCGGCAGCCTCGAGCGATATGTGAGTAAGTTGAAGAGCGTGCTTCTGACCACTCAATAGGTGAGTGAGATCCATATGTTCGTGGTCCAGAAGCAGGGATGGCACCAGCACGAGCAGAGGCAAAGGTAGGAGCAGAGGTGGAGCCCGCATAGGCAGCTTCAGAGTAAGCAGATTCACTGCTAGATGCAGATCCTACAGTTCCAGTTCCAGTTCCAAAGCCAGTTGTTTACCCTGATCCACCAGCACCTCCGAACGGCAGCACCACCAATTCCACCAGCATCAGTAACTACGGATCGGAAGGAAGAGCCGGATCCAGGGATTAAGTTCGTGATCGAGACCCAGATCCGGATCGAAACCCAGAAGCAGGAGCGGAAGTCGATCCAGTAGCAGTAGTCGATCCAGCAGTTTACTCAGTTGATCTGGTTCCAGGACCATAGCTCGTTCCATAGCTTGTTACTATTGATTGAAATCGAGCATCCCGATTCTCTTGATATAAAGGGAGTTGCCTATAATAAGAGGAGTAATTCGTTTTCACTTGTTTCGAAATGCACGGGTGGCAATAACAGAGTAAGCAACCTATTCATTCCCACCCAAACCCAACAGTAGCAGTTCCAAAGCGAGTAGTTGATCCCTCATTTCTTGAAGCCCAGGTACCGTAAGCACCTTAGACACCTTCGCATGATCAAACCTCGAACCCTACCGTCTCAGGCGTGGATCCACAATTACGTATATATTGCTTAAGGCTGCCCAGATGCTTCATCGGCGGCGGAGGGAGCAAAGGCGCAGTCTTGAACGATTATTAATCCATTCGCAGCATGTGATCCATCAGTGGCAGGGCCAGATGCAGAACCTACAGAACCCGCAGAAGCACGGGTAGCAGAAGCTGGAGCAATGGGAAAGGCGGTTTACCTCGTTTATTAATCCGTTTGACCAGCAGCAAGGGAAGCCAGAGAGCTTGTGACATTGGTGGAATCCTAATTAATGCATGTAAATAATCCGTTCCGTATCCAGCAGCTACCATAGCCCGAAGCCATCGTAAACCCAGCCGAGCTGGAAATCTTGCTCAGCATCCTTACCCGGCAAGCTCGTGGGTGGGATAATAGTATGATGAGTGAGAAAGGGTGGGATAAAAGTAGAGGTGGGGGCTTCAGCTATAGTCACGATAGGGATAAGGTAAAATCGATTCAAATTGATCGGCCCCACCACTAACTAACACATCGCTCGGGGCTGCTGAATTGATTCGGAATAGGCTCCGCTTCAACCACTACTAGGGGTTCCAATCTCGACCTTGAACTGGAAGGAATGCTCGCTATGGAATCGGTTCTGTTACGGGTGCTTTAACGGAATCCCAAGTTCTTATTAATAGACGGGGTCCCCATCTCGAACCGCTGCTGGATGATCTGCATCATATCCAGCCACCCTACCAGCCAACGCCGTCACTGGGGCAGCTCAAGCCTCTCCGTTCGAACCGCCGTCTCTGCAGTAGGCCTATATGTCCCATTAGCCGAGCACGCACAGCCATGGGACCAGCGAGCCAGCCCTCTTATTAGCAGCACGCCGACTTATTACTTACCCAAAGACGCAGCACTAATTATTCCCAAACGATTCTATTGCTACGAAGGAGTTGCATCTTTGGGTATAATGAGTAGAGGATAATAGCTTGAGAAAATCGAGAATGAATGGCTTGGCCCATAGACCAACGAAGGCGTCGCCTGACTGAATCACAATCTAAGTAGCAGTCAACCCCGTGCGTCGAGCTCACGTAATGCTGGTCCGACCTCGTTCCCAAGCGTTGCCATCCCTGTCTCCATTGACTGAGTGTGAGTACCGCGTTATGGGTGGGATAATGAGAAGTAGCCGTAACGTACGCGAGAAGTACTCACTGATAGTCGTTTACCCCGTCGACCGTGAACAAGTTACAGTTCCACATCCTTTCCTGTTCGAAAGGCGGAACCTCTCTCCGGCCGGAGCTTATTGCAAAGTCCGTTCAAAACGCATTGCCCGGTTTCATCCATCCATTGAACTAGCATCCCTCCCACACCAACTGAGCCAGTTTGAGGAGCAGCATCGAAGGAGCAAGGTGCGTGGGCACAGATAGATATTGAGTTCTGAGTCCCGCCCCGTATCCCGTTTATGGTGTAAGTGAGCCCGTTGATTCACCCATATTGGGGGTAGTACCGGCAAAGGCAACAGAAGCAGGGGTGAAAGGATGGAATGGCAGAGGTGGGAATCGGCATTGTGTATACTTAATTCGAAACCTCTCGAACTACCAGGCTCCATCGAGATTCAATATCGACGAAGGCCAAAGAATAACCAGTATGAGTCCCAGCTCACTTGGCAACGGAGGGTGGGGAATGTAGACCTCTTCAACGCCATTCTGCTTACGATCGAGGAATCGAAGTAGCATTCGTGTATATCCCTTTTTCAACCTATCGAGCTACCGGATCGGATCGGAAAAGAACCATCTAATGCAATTTTGTGTATCCCTTTCTCAAGTCATGATCGGAAACAAGAAACTCCTATATAACGCCTTTACTGACACGGATCAAAGCGCAGGGTTCAACCCAACCGCAGAGATAGGACGGCGCCGACTCTCCATTGGGATCCCGATTCTCAAGGGAGCAGTGATAGGGTGTACTGGAATGCGAAGAACTTGGTTGATGGGCGTCGAGAGAGCATTTACTGAAAGCTACGAGTTTGCCCGGTACTAGAGCTGAGCTATATGGGCACTTTTTCCTATAGCTTGTAGGGTTTCCAAACGACCAATCAGAACCGGCAGGAGGGGGGTACCGGAGAGGAAGCAGAAGCCCAGGGACTCAGGAATCGAAGAGTCGATTCTCGGGGGGGCCCTTTAAGTGTAACCACTTCTCCGCTTCCCATTCCCGCCTGTCATTACCAACTCCCACAAATAGTGGACCTACTGGAAAGGAGAATGTTCGAAGCAAGCAGTGCATGTGGCTAACGTCTATGCGGTGGGGGTGAAACTGAACTGGGTCTGGTACCTTACTAATGAGATCCTGTAGAATGTGTTAGATGTGCAGGATTGAAACCAGGACTTCCGCTATGGGAGTTTCTTGCTGTTGCTCACGTTTCCGTAGCGGGGAGAGCCTGCGAGTATTCGACTTCCACAGTCGGACCCGAAGGCCAAGTTTGTTGTGGCTAGGAGCTCCATCCCAATCATCAGATGGGACGACACAGGTCGGTATCGATACTGTGTTTGGAAGCTATTACCGGGCCATGTATGAAATCATTGCGGAAACCACATCCCCACTGCCATCATTGATACACATGGTCGGCAGTATCAGTTTGAACTAGCTCGACACTTCTGCGCCATGAGACTATGGCTACCGGATGGTAGCATCGATCCAGAAGCGGAGGTTGAGGCACTAGAGTTCATGTTTATGCCTCAGCGTGTGGAGAGGGCCATCAAGCAATGGGACCGGGCAGCAGAGAGTAATGGAAAGAGGAAGAAGGGAAGAGAGCACTGTCGGCAGTGGTTGCGGGGGAAGAAGGTCCCACCGAGCCCTCAGGAAAGCAACCTTGGCTCGACATGTAGGAGGAAATGACATTGGAGTCTACTGAATCAGATGACTCGAAGATGCAGAGGAGAGAAGGTCCCCTCATTATACATGGGAGGGCGTATGATTCGGTGACGGGGTCTCTGCAGCCCCCTCCTCCCACTGTCAGTGCATCTAGCAGCCACGCGACCCGTAGCGTTCCGGGGTCTCTACGGCGCAGGGGTACCTGCACTACTACCCTGGATCAGGAGGGACTCCTACGAAAAAGTGGAGGGATCATGTCATCGCTATTGCAGCTTCACCAGTTGCTCCAGCAGCAAGTGGCTAGTGAAGCAGGATTCACGCCAGCACTACCAACGGTGACGTCCCCGAGCCCGACACTACAACTGTGGATGATGATCACTCTACCATGGCCTACCCTTGGGTTAACCTCATTGATTCCCATTCCTAGGTCCACGGATGAGTCAGACTCGGATGAGTTTGGTAGAGGCCTGCAGGGGGTAGAAGAAGGAGAAGAGGTGCTGCTCTCGGTTGAGACTTGGGTTATTCATTTGTCCCAGGAAGAGCCGGAATAGGAAGTCATCTACCAGGAGGTGATCATTGAAGAAGTATCAAAGGAAACACCTCAATCGAGTTGGATAGATAGTTGGGCTTTCTCTCCCTAATTATTCGAGGGCTTCTCCACCATGGCACTTGCTTGACCCCATGTACATCACCCCTACCCAGAAAGGGCGCCTGGGGAATGGAAAGCTATAGAGATTTGCGGAATTCTCATGAGAAGGGGGAAGTGCTTATTATGATAGTGGGTCTCTCTCTACTAGCGTCAGGGACGCTATTACTCGCTCTATCGGAGGTTCGGTCCGGGAAATGGGCTGAACACTACCCGATAATAGTAGAGGGCGGCGCCCCCTTTTCTGTATGATCGGAAAGATGGCGAATCGTAACCCGTCAGCTAGGTGCTTTCTGTTACTGCTACCGCAGGCCGGGGTAGGACAGATGTGGTTAAAGCCTGGCAAGCCCTATTTATTACTAGCAAGGAATTCATAAGGGTCCCTGCTCACTCATAAAGGCGCCTTTCAATAATCGAAAGGGGTCATCCCCTTGCTGGTATAGCCAGTGCCCCTATCCGGAACATACATATTCATTACCCCTCCTGCTACCGAGCGGGCGAGCAAAGCATCAATGGGTATGGAATGCAGCCGTCACCAGCAACCGATATGGATCGTTTCCACTGCCAGCTATCCCAATCCGGTGGAAAGCGATATTTGTTCAAAGGCCAATCTATAGAAAAGGATAGTTTACTGAACCGCCAACCTCCAATAGGGATGGGAAGGTGGTGCCTCTCATGAATGGTTGGTCCGGAGGGTGTCATATGCATAATCACGCCACCTATCCCATGTGTCTGATATCCGATCCCGCATTCGCTTTCCCCTCCTATTACAGAAAGTACAGAAAGTGGTTGAGCCCTCAATTCCTAATATACGGGCGTTGTCCCCTCTCTCTCTCCCAACAATATGGGTCGAGTGCACTTATTCCCCTCTATCATCGAATCCACTGCTCCATCCACCCCGAAACAAGAAGAAGGCGCTTGAGAGCTGGTGGTTATTGTGTGTGTAATAACGGTAATGTTGGAGTTTCAACGCGGCGTTTTAATGAAATGAGAAGATAGAAAGAAGCGGCGGTTCTATAAATATCCGTTTCTGCTGGGGGTGTCCCCCTTTCTTTATAGGGCGTTTTAATAAAGAATAGTCTGTTCTCTTCTCCCGAACCGCCATTGGATATTGGGTCCATACATCAGATATTCGGTCTATTGATTCGTTTGTAGGGAAGGCTTCCATCTACTAGATATTCCCAACCTTCTATCAAATCGTTCCATTCAGAATTGGGTTTAATAGATATCCCCTTCATGAAGTGGCTTTATAGGGCTGTTTTCCGTTCCGGGCAGTTTACTAAATAATAGTAGGCGGGTTAGATATTGGGTCTATTAATCCGTTTGTAGGGCCACTCAAAATTGGGTTTATCTGCTTCTCCCCCTCTCGCCCCCGGGCGGTTCAATAAATAAGGGATAGCTTTCCATTACTAATTCGGTTTATTAAATAGATATTCCCTCTACTAATCGGTTACTGCTGCGATAGATATTCCCAACCCTCTATTAATCGGTTTAATAGATATTGGGGCGGTTTACTAAATAGCGTTAGATATTCCCCCTATTTACGTTAGATATTCCCTTTATTAAATAGATATTGGGTTTCATAGATATCCCCAGTAGATAGTTCAGTATAGATATTCCCTCTATTAATTGGTTCCATTAATAATGAGGCCCCTCGATATCCTTCTATCCATCCATGAATCTATTGGGAGGATATGTATCTATGTCTCTATCAGATTCCAGCCATTCCTACTTATGATAGTAAGTGGGGAGCGCCCCTAAGTTGTAGTGTCGATGTTGTATGATACTGTGTCGATGTTGCAAGATACCGTGTCGACAAGAAATGGGAGTGATTCCCACTCCATTATTTGTGGCTTTATGGGGCAGTTTAATAAGTAATAGTAGGCGGGGCTGTCCGGGCAGTTTACTAAATAATGGTAGGCGGGTATGATACTGCCGTTCCCTCCTCCGTTTCGATTCTGGTATTAATATGAGGTAGAATAGTATGGATAGGTCTGTAAGAATAGGTCCCTTTATTGGTTCATTGATGAAGGGCCTTGGTCAGCCCACGCGAGAATAGTGGAGTGAAAGAGCTATGCAAAGGATTGGTTGGGGATAGGGCAAGAAAGCGATGGACTGCCTACGCCCTGGGGGTGGGATAAAGGTAATAAAGCTTATTAACGTGTCACCGTTTCGGGCTTGGAGTCGGCTTTTACGTGAAGCTATTTAATACGTGAATTGACTGGACTGGTATGGGCTAATGGATCCTAGTGGTGTCTCTTCCTAATCAATATTCTAGTTGGCCTTTGATTATTAGTGGTTGTAGATGGAGGGGGAAAGCTATCAACAGAAGAAGCAGATATCGGGATGGTATGGCTTATCTTCGGAAGCCCCCTATTCCTCTTTATTATTATTATTACTGAGGGAGTGGTCACCATTTCCTCCCCCGAATCATTATATAGAAGGGAGCGGAAAAGTGAATGATGGAAACATGAGGGTCTTATTCTGTAGCGCAATAGAGCTTCCTTCACCTCGGAGTGCTGTAGTAGACCCATCGGACGGACTTCAGGCAAGGGAGTGAGACTCCCATTCTCACATACGTGGAGCGAGCGGGGAAGTAGAACCAATTGACCACTTTGCGGATCGCCCTACTATTGTAACAAGGTCCCCCTTTATATAGAATAATCGCGCGGATTCGATAGGGAAGGTTCTAGCAAGAGCCAGCCGGATCAACACCGCCAGCGAAGTCGATCGTGGTTCGATCCCTTAATAAGAATAAGGAGGGGGGGGGGCCCCTTAAGTGCCTCACCTTATTCTGCATAGATCATGATACGCGGATTCGTTTATGGGTGTTTGCATAAACACTATCCGGATAATGGTTGGCCCCTTTTCCATCCAATTCTAGTTACGGCCGGACGACGAGGCTAGCGTGCAGAAGCAACGCCTTGCTCCCCTCTCCCTTCCATAGCCTTGCTTCCCTCTCTCTTCCAGATAATAGCTGGGAGTAGCATCCACTCCTAGACGGCGTACAGCTAGCGTTCATTCCGCCTTTTCTATAGGAAGCGATTCTTATAATAGTAGCGCCTGGATTAGGAAGCATCTATATATTAGTGAGGCGGAATACCTCTTTTCATTTCGTGTGACCACCCCTATTCGTTATTATTCGAGGCAGAGCTAAAAGGGAGGAGTGGATTCGCGTTCCTAGAATTATTGTGAGAACCCCCACTATTAGAACTATTATACTCAACAAAAGGTAGATAGATTATGGCTCGGAAAGGCACGAAAGGCCCACTCTTTATATAGGAGAGGGAACCCACCCTACTCGAATCGTTCTATAGATAGACATACCCGAGTTTCCATGATGGGCGTGGGGGAAGGGTTCACTTGCTTGCCAGTACAGTACCGGGGGAGGCGGATCCAGGTAATCATCCCTTTCATTAATGGTAGGGGGAACCATCACTAAAAGACTGAGAATGAAGAGCCGTACACCTGAAAGAAGGAGATCCTGACCCGAACCTGGGGAACGAACGAAACCAGATCCCTATTATTGTTTAAGCGGAGAAGCAAGTCATGAAGCGGTGGGTGGGAGAATCTGTATAGGGTGGGTGGGCCCCTCAACCCTTTATTTCCTTCTTCTTATTACTAAGAGGGCGGGCATGAGTGGACTAAAGTAGTACTGTATATCATAAGTCATTACTAAAAGAAAGCCCCCCTAATTAATTCATTAATCAAAGAATAATAGGGCAATTCCGGGGTGTGAGTGGCCGGATTCATTTAGGAATTGGAAACAGTAGGCGTCCCGTATATTCTTATTTGTTGCTTACTATTCCAAAGTTGCGCCTGCTCTCTCAATAAGTTCGAGCGGGGAATCACCCTACCATTATTCTAATTGCTAGATTCGACTCCGTAAGGAGAACCCATCATTTGATTGTCAGCCAATAAGCTAGCGTACCAGATGGATTGCACCCGGCGAGTGTGGGCCCAACATGAAGTAGAGAGATATTTCTTCCTGCCTACTTATATATCAGTAAAATCCCCAAATTCTATGGTTGAGGTGAAAAGAACCTTGAATCATCGGGCGAACTTTACTGATTCTTGCCCCGTATACTATTATTCAGGTGCATTAATTATTATATCAAAGGGGAATTTCCTACTTCTAAATTGGAGTAGGCCCGGCACTATTACTTAAGAGGAACGGGAGGAGGCTGAGAAGCGCCTCTGGAGCTGGAGCAACCGGAAATGGGAGACCTTCTATCTCATACACGTGGAAACAATGACAGCATGGCACTCGCGAGCCCTCTTGCTTCAATAATAGGGGGACCAACTAGAAACTCTTGGGGAGATAGCTTAAGTAATAGGTCCAACTAGAGAATCGATTCGTTGATATAGGGTAGGGCGTTCTGAATGAATGGGTTGCTATTTCCGGATCAATAGAGTAGGGCCTTTCTGGCGAGGGGCGAATGTTTCCGAGTAGGTTCGGGTTCATTCCCCACAACAGCTGGGGGAGTTGCAGCCGCTTATCCCCCTCTGCGAAGGGGGTCCCTACTGGAATGGTCTATACGACACCCAACCTCTTAGGATTGTGGGAAGCAAGAGATGACCTGCTTCCGTTATCCGCCCCGGTGGATGGTAGGTATCTGGTTTCAAAGTCGGGTTCGCCTACTGAATTAACTAAGGCGCCTCAAATAATAAGAAATAGGGGATAGGTATGGGTAGGACGCCCCAGGGATATATGGACCTGGTGAGAAGAAATGCCCGGATTCAATGCTCTTTAATAAAAGGGAGGGGGGGGGAAAGGAGTTGGCTCAATGCACTTCAATAATAGGGAAGGGGGCGGGTTTCTTTATTCCAGCTTAGTGTACGTTAAGCCAATCCCATTCTTCCACCGATCTTCTGAAACAGATACATATAGAAGCCCTGGATGGAAGGAAGATCTCTCAACCCCGCTACCTGCTCCGAATATCCTTGTGCCGTTGGAGTCCCCCCGGTTCAAAGGCCCAGCTTCAAGCATATCCGCCCGCCGGGCTTAAATAATAATAGGGGATCCCCTATAGAAATAGGTTGGGATAATTATGGATCGGCGGAGAAATGCAAAGAGGAAATTCTTATATGGGAAAGGGGGGGGTTATTGGAAAAGTAGAGATGAGTGGCACCGGCATTCTTTAAACCGAATGGCATAACTGTATAGCAAAAGGTATCCCCCCCTATTCATTACTATTTGTGGTAAAAATAGAACAATCCACAACTGGCGATAGCTAAGTGATCCCGAATCGGGTAAAGTAGCAGTTCTGGCTCCTGCTGGATACTTGGAATTTCCAACTGGCATGCGTAGGGTTGTAATAGTAGGCAGAAACAGAAGCAGTAGCCACTGATGAATGGGGGATGGAGCAACGGGACAATTCTTTTCCCCCCGGGTGGACAACAGCTGACTAAAAAACTGGGTGAAATTCCGACCCCTATTTCTTCTATATTAATAAATTCATATGCGGGCGGGGAGGAGCACTTACTAATGATCAACTTATTAATGGTGCGGGTTGGAACTGGAGAATTTCTTATTATTTGAAGAAGCCGGACAGCGGGGCAAAAGCGTTCGATACTGAGAGAAACTAGAGAGGGAAAGAAGCTGAACAACTTCTTATTCATTCCAGTATAGTAGGATTACCTATCTGCCTTCTGCTTGCTCCTCAATAATCCCCGGGGTTGGAGTCTCAGCTTGTTCGATAGCGGTCATTATCGAATTCGGAATTCCTCGTTCTATTATTGGCTAAGGAGGCGAATCTTGTCCCAAATCTATCCATTTCTGTAGAATGATGAACCGGGAAATTAGAATAATGATGGGGGAACTGGCCCAATCTCATGTTTGTCTGTGCGGGGCAGAAGCCATCTCAACTTGAATTGGAAAGGGATCCTTATCCAATCTCGGTTTGGAGTAAAGGCTATTATTAGGGAAGGATTGTTTACGCGATAACCGCTTCTCCATCTCCTATAGGCCCCTATTGGATGAATGAATAAGAGTTTGGATGAGGGCTTATTGGTGGAGAAAACACGGATCCTATTCAAGTGCCGCCATTGAATGAATGCATGAAAGAAAGAGGGTGCCTCCCCTCCTACTCGTTCCTGTGACTTCAATCCCTAAATGAATGGATTAGATAGGCGCTATGAATCCCTCCCTAAAGAAAAGAATTGGATAGGCGCTCTCCAATGGGCCGATGCCTATGGATTCAGTGGAGGGGGAGGTGTGTCTAATGAGTATCCCTCAATCTTCTCCTTATGGGGCAGCCCGGGATGAAATAGACTAGCCCCCGAATGCCTTATTATGATTATCCAGCAATGGAAAAGCGAACTAGCCACTCTAACGCCATGAAGAATTAGATGAAACGGGCCCCGGCAAACAGTATCACTGAAACGGCTCCTGCTGGGCACTTGGGATTGATACAAATCCCACCTTACGATCAATGAGGCCAACTATCCACTCTATCCATG
>Ga0115848_100168_pt1 | contig 16368 bp, 13 predicted proteins | sample InSIn3gowninarea_FD_83862 | JGI IMG/M metagenome (GOLD analysis project Ga0115848, IMG submission 83862) | reverse complement strand
GTGTGTGCGTGTCTTTCGGGGGGGGAAGGGGGGGGGGGGGGGGTTTGAGTGTGAGATATGAGAAAAGGGTGATGTACCGCTCTACAATCCCCAGCCCAACCCTGTAGCCCAGGCTTTCTAGTCGATGAAATACTGCTTCTCGACTTTCTTCTTCATCCATCGTCGTTGTCCCGCCGAGTATTGTCCCAGCCGCAGCGCCTGCTGCCGTACTGCTGGCATCATTGCTGTGCGACGATAACCTGTTCTTTTTCGTTGCTGACCCGCCCACCCACTCTTCTTCTTTCAAGGCAAGATCCGCGGTTATGCGGTATGCCATTGGTACGAGCTCAATCAAAAGGAAGTCCAGACAAGTGCTGTTGAGGAGGGAGAACGTGGGGTCATGATAGGATGTCGGTGTGTCGGTGGATAGTTGTGTTGGTTGTGCCATGGCTTGTGGTATATTCTGCAGGATTTTGAGGACTGGTAGTCCTCAGGTGCCAGCTTCGAGCTTGTAGAAGGACAGGTATACGCAGAGTGAGCTCTTAGAATCGATATGTGTTGATGAGGTTGTGCGATTCCTTGTGTGTTGTACACTTGTGAGTTTTTCCAGTTTCGTGAATAACTAAAGTGAGCGAGCAAGAAATAGAACCAAGGGACGCACTCGATGTGTGTGTCTAGAGCAGTTGAGTTGTGGTTCACTTGAGCCGCGGTCAAGCTCCGATGTCAGGGTCCGATGTCATTGCTTGGCAGGTACCCACCAACCGATTTTCCCTCAGTTACCCTCCACCCTTTTATATAGCACTCGTAGTTGGGTTGTTAAAGTATGTTGATACATGAAGCCTGAGGTTTCATGCAGCAATATGTATCCTGGCATGACTTTGTTCTACAAAAAATCAAACGAAGGTTGATTTCTTTCGACGCATCTGCTGTTGAATGTCCACCATTCTTGCACCATGAGCTCCATACTAATGCTACAAATGAATCCAGCTTGACAGGGTTGTTGCTGTGTTCTTATGTTGTTGTAGGTATTGACAGGGAATAGCTACGGTCTACCATATCTCATACAGCAATTCTAAGGAACATCCGACCACTCTGTGGCACTTGTACCATGCAATCAGACACTCACAGCTTGACACTGACATTCGATTAGCAAGCCACCAATGTTCCGAAATTCAGGAAGTTGCACGTGATGAATTGGAACGTAGGCCTTACATTTATCATTTTGATGACCGCGATATCGACATTTGACGTACTGTTGTGAAGACTTGAACAATACATTCCCTGGTCAGATACTTAGACGATGTGCATAGCTAGTCGTCGTATAGTGAGAAAAAAACTTGACATGAAGGCCTTCAAGAACTGCACGATCCTGGATAGTGAGAGCGTTGAGAACATGGAAGTATTTTACCCACGGTGGATAGAGAATGGCACAAGAGAGCGAAATAGGTCTCGGTATGAACTATGCTATTGTACATTCATGCTTGCTGTGGGTTCAAATACTAGGCGACTGTTTGAAATTCTTGGTCATCCCTCATGGGCTCCAAAGTCCGTATACGATATCTAAAGGTTCAATTCTCCAGATTCCTGTGTCTATCAAACTCGTTTCTGCTGTCCGGAGTAACAGTACATGGTATCATAGTTTATGGGGCTTTCCACAGATGGGAGGTGCTAGGCTGTTATCACGATCACGATGGGAATATCAATCTGCCTGCCTGTAGAAGTCGCAGAACGCTAGTCTACAGTCGCGCAAGGGCTTGGGTTGGAACGGAAGTACGAAGGATAGAAGGATCAAAAGAGACATAAATTGCATTGTGCTCTATAGCAAGTCCCATACACTGTAAGGGCTAGCAGTGATGTCAAGGCCATCTACCAGCTTTAGGTTCAGAATTTCTGGGTTCAAAATCTCTGTTGGAGGGATTGTATATTCATATAATGCGGAGTAGTGTTTGATCAATGCGCGCAATGCCCAATTTGGTCACAAAACAAAGGTGTTAGATCATGTTGTATTAGTGAAGCCGACAGAGGGCCTCATTTTCTAGTATGCGACACATCGGTTGAATGGCATCGCCACTATCTGCACTCTAGTAAGTCTCAACTTCAAACAAGTTTGTACGATAAATGCAGGCTGCACATGTGCTGAGCCTCTTAGCTTATACTGACGTTTGATAGATCGCTTCTATTCGTGTCATTTCTCCACTACTTTACGGCTGTAAAAAATGGGTGCTACACTTATACAAAGTTGAAGCTACTCATTTTTTTTCGTACTATTACACAGACTTTGTGGTTTTCGCTGTTCGTACATGTTCCCAACGTTCACATCGTGATAAACTCACCTCAAGCTAAGGTGAGTTTGAGAAACCAACACGCTGCCACAAAGCTAAAAACCGTGGAACTAAAGTGGAAAGATACTGTGGCTTGTGCCCTTATGTAGTGCTTTAACGATCCAGAAATACTGCTCATCATGCGAAGTTCTAAATGCGAGCTTTAATGCGATGGATATTTGACTAAGTGCAATGCCCCCACTGTTGTACACATACGCTTTCAGTTTACCGGAAGAGATGAATAGACTGCTGATGATCGCATTAATCGCACCTCCTGCGTGCTTACGGCCTTTGCCATGTCATTTGAAGTGATTGTCCGCTAACATGATGATTTCAAAGCACTCAACAGTTCAGAATGCTAGAAAGGTTCTATCATTATTCATCGACCAATTTTGATACACGGATTACGTATGACAGCCCAAAGAACTTCATCTACAGGCTTTTCCTAATGTTTGTTGTTTATAAAAAGATGGATAATTGATCAAAGATGCTGAACAACCCATTCTAGATTTCATGCTCAACGGAGATGGCATATTGCTGCAGAGTTTCAAACATGTCTGTGCACGTTGTGCGCTACCCATCTCTGTACCACAGATAGACTGACTTATTACTGACTTTTGAGACTTGGAGCGGATGCAGCTGTTCTTCAGATTCAGGAGGCGCAGGCACGCCGCACCTTGTGTTTGAAATCGCTCAACAGGGCTCGAAAGATAACACACCTATTCTTAAAAGTGGCGCCAGAAGGCTCACTCTTTGCAAAGGCTCTCAAATTATAATATTTTCGAGATATCACACTAGCAAGCATGAAGGATCCGCGCAGAAGATTCCCTGCTGCTTGATTAGGAGTGTCTGTGGAAGGTGAAAAGTCCCCTTGTTGGCAGGACGTCGGACACACGTGTGCGAGTCGTGACGCGTGGTGATCTGTCTATACTCTTCTGATGTTGCTATTGTTCTTATCTATGTTCTGTCTACGGATGTATGTTGTACTTAAGGAAAATCTCGTCTTGACTCTGTGTTACCTACAACATGATGTTGTGCTACATAGCAACCCCTTGCAGGCGGGCGCCTAAAGCGGGTTGATATCTCAAACCAATCATGCTGTTCCCACACCCCTTCTAATTACGAGAAATATTAAGAAAGAGCCGAAAATATTGGAATACTATACGATTGTCTCTTGATAGACTGTGTTTGGAATGGAATGTATAGTTAGGTGTAGCTGAATAGCGTACTGTCTCGACGCATGACAACCCTTGTATGCTCATTTTTGGATGTTGAAACCAATGTATTCAACAGGCCATATTACAGAGCTATAGAGAAAGAACGGGATGCTGTACAGATGGGATTTCGACACTAAGGCTGCGTTACGGGTGAAAGAGGGCGAGGCAATTGCGTAAAAGTCCTATTTGAACTGGGGTGATGCTCAAGTAAACTGTTTTCAGTGACTTCTACGCTACTACTGCCTTCCTTGTTTCTCCCCTCAACTCTGCTGTTGCAATATTTGGACTATCATAGGAGTATTGACCCGGAGATTTATGTCTTAATGATTGGGACTGCAAGCTCTTTGAGGCCAGCCTCATCCTCAAGGTATTTCTTGTATATGTTCTTGATTGAAACTTCGGCTTCTTTCACTCAATAGGGCCAACAAGGCCACTTATACTCGGAACAAAAGGACCAAAAGCCGATGTGTAAGACAGTAACAATGCGATCATGACTTCGTGTCGCCTCATACATCAACTACTAAAAATATATGACCTTCAAACTGGGATTGCACAGCTGAGGCTGAAGCAGTATTTGAACCCATGAGTTAGTGACGTGTTCAAGGTTGAGAATTAGGGCGGCACAGAAGAAGGCTCAAAGCTATCACCGCTTGATCCCAAATGGCTCACTGAACGTAACATGTTGCTAAGATTCTGGAATTCTAAATGCACACATAGTCTACCAGGTATTGCAGGAAGGCTGAATTACTAAATTTTCATTGAATCCAAGTGCCAGAAAGAAGGCCACCGTGAACAGACCCAGAGAAGGTGACGTATTAGCTGAAGTGGTTTCACGTTCACTTTGACCAGAGAACTTGGCATGGATACACATATTGCTCTATGGGCTGACGAATTGTCACGCGTGCAGCTGGATGTCCCAACTATGAGAATTCTTTTCGAGGCGCAGATCGAACACTTTTTCAGGCTGTCAAAAGCGAGAAGGCAGCTAGCTGTGACGTCAATGAGGGACTGGGGGTTGTCAAAGTGTGTCAAGCTATCAAGAGGTCAATGAGAGATAATCGAGGCGTATGACTCGGAGGAGCTGAATTACGACTAAATAATCATTAAGATTAGCCAAGTCTAGTACTATTAAGCTAGCGCAAACTAATACGCTTATATATAAGTGTAGCAGAACGGCCCCGCCATGGTACTTGAGGCATCCTCGATAGAGATATCGCCCTCATAGGCAGTACCCATGGTGAGTTTGTCCTTGAGTGTGGCAGCCGGTGAGGTGAGATCGGACATGACTGTAGGTCCGTACAAAGCCTTAGTACGCTCGGCAGGCTTGAGGTTTTGCCAAATCCAGTAAATGCGGTCGATTGAAGCATGATGGAAAAAGAAAAACGGATCACCAGGAGATGCCATAAAGTCACCACCTGGGTCGCCGCCGATGATGAAGTGTCCTGCTGTGTGTACCCCCATAAAGTTGTTTGCGAAACTGCTCGAGGGAGGGCCGCCCTGCAAGGTCTCCCAGAATGACTGATAGTTGTCACTCTTGAGGAGAGATACAACATCATCGTCCTTCAGCCACCCTTCGCCAGTGAAGCTATTGATATCGCGCGTGAGGCAGCGAGGGTTGTAACCAAGACCGTAGCTTGGATCGGTAAAATTTTGGTTAGGGTTTAACTTCGCGCAATCCGACCCTGGGAAAAGAGGACCGATGTTGACTTGCCAGTCCTTGAAGGGGCCAGATGTTACACACCCACCGCCTGCACCGTGGGGGATTTTGATCAAGGCATTAGTGTTGAGTGGAATACCAGTAAAGGTCTGATTGCTGCAACCCGATGCACCCTGGCCAGAGATCGATGTGTCAGACCCGTCCAGTAAGGGTGACTTTGTTGGGTCCTTGTGCCACCTGGAATAGCTGTAGTAAGGCTGGTTGCCTTTGTAGCCACACTCATTGCGCAGTGTCTGCTCATATGACCAGGTGAAGTAACGGTGCTACAAGGTATCAGAAGAAGAATAGGAAACAATCAAGCAACTAACTTACCCAAGTGAGGAAGTTACCAGTGACGTGTATGCTGAACGATTGTTGAATGTGTGTGGCAACAAAGTCATCGTAGCGATTCTTGCAGCCAGGGCAAATGTTCTTTGGAGTCTTTGAGGGCAATTTGGAAAGGCACTGGACTGCGCTAATGTAGGCCTTTTTTTCATTCTTAGAGAAAGTGGACCTTCCTGTCATCAGTCGAAATCTGAGGCTATAAATCTACAGACTTACCACTCCTGTCGAACTTGCATGTTGCCTGGATTACACTTTTTGTACTGAGCAGGCTGCTCGACAGCTTGGTAAAGCTGTTGATTGATTGCAGCAGTGCCGGCCATCAGGTCTTGCTTGACGCTACCCAGGTCGGCGAGAACGTTGTCCACGAGGTCAAAAGACCTCTTCTCGAATTGTTTGCCGTCCTGTGCAGGGATAGCACTTCCCAAGGCCAATGGCAGTAGCCACGCCGCATGCAAAGCTCCTCGCATCTTAGAAAGAGTTTGGCAGTTCTTGAGTTGATATGTCGTAAACTGATTCTTTCTCAACACACGATGTCCTGGATTCGGAAGGGGATTGAGAAAGGAGGAACGAACGAGTGTGCCTACCGGAGAATTATGCCCTTCCACGCCTCTTTATGCAGTAATACGACTCAAGTCGGCAGATATTCTTTGAATACTCCGCATGTGGGACGGCTTGTAGATTGTGCTACCGTTCGGGCTCCATCTCCTGATAGGAAGATAATGTTCCCCATACAAGCCTAGCAAATTCGAAAGAAAAATCTGTAAATGTGAGGGCCAATCTTATAGCCAAGTCTCGCCCCATTTCGTTATTCCTCAATGTCTCTCACGTTCAATTTGGCAAATGAGCGAAAACTTTGTCCAGAGCCTGTGGTGGATAAGCCGTACCCACAGCGGGTCGAGCGGTACGTTGGCCCGAACCCGAACGGAAAATTAGCCGTTTCTGTAATAGTCATCAAGGCAGAGTAGTGACCGTTTGGAAATAAGAACTCAGACGCAATAGCTCAGACGGGCCGAATATTGCCGGTTGCCGTAGGTCCTTCCACACAACCGTCATTCGTGTCTTTTATCATTAACTCCATCGCCCATTTACATACGCGTGCATCGCCAACCAACGAAACTATTGCATTCATGAGTTACAGGATCAAATTGTGAGGAAGGCAGGCCACCCTGAAGAATACTAGGATCCGTCGAGCACCACATGCTTTAGGCGGCAAATTGGCTTTTTATACTGATCCTTCGAAGCTGCGCGCGAGTAGGCGAGATTGCGGCCCTGCCGCTCCCCTGCACAATTCGTCTTTCTCCACTCGTCAGGTTGTTTGTAATCTGTAGTCTGTACGACACCCATACGCCTTTTGATCCTTCGCTTGCATGTAAACTTGGTCTATGGTTCGCCACCTCGACCAGTATTTTCCCGGCATGCTGGACACCAGCTCAATGCTCAATCCTTCGACAACCGATTCTTGTAGCCAATGGCTGAAATCAAATTGTGGTATGATGACAGGATTGCCATCAGCGCCAGCACTGCAAGCTGAGTCGGGTGTCTGCTAATCCGCTTTCTGATGTTGGTTATTAGGCAAGCTACTCCTGCTGGAGCCGCTGTGACAGAAACTGTCCTATTTGTAGGCGGCAAACTCGTAAAAGCAATGACCAGTATTCATTGCTGACGAAGTGGTCTTCCTACGCATTTCCTGGAGGAAACGGCATAGTTCTTGGCCTCGGCGGAGAAATGATGCATGGGCTGGTAAACAGGTTCGCACCACACCATGGCCTTTGCCAAATTTGATATGCTTAGTGCCGGAATGCTATCTTTCCAACTATCTTCCGAGTAGATGAAGAATCAACGGAATAGACGCCTGCTTCTAGAGGCGTAATGCGGATTCACTCTACAGTTGAGATCCACTGCCATCTCGATTTACACGGTTCGTGAATTTGCGATGTGATACCATGGAGGGTGTTCATGAGAATATGAGAGCGTCACTGTTGCGTTGCTGTTATGTGCAGCCAACTGCAAGCAAAGATCTCATCTGTAACAGATAACGCTGACAACACATAGCAGACCAGATTACTCATTCTGTGAAACCAATACTAGGTATCATCTACCTGAAAAGAAATTTTGCTTCAGCCTCTTATTCCATCCGGACAGCGAGTTGTAAATGTGTAGGTCGAGAGGGCATCTAGTGCAGCTTTCATGAACACATGCATATTTCAATCGCATCCATGGCACCCAAGTTGGTCATGTTGTGGGGAAGTATCTTTACGTATCATCTTGGCAACGAACCACAACGTTTTCTTCAGGGATTCGAGTCTTCACAGACGTCAGGGATTTGAGGCATACTTCTGGCAGCAGCTGGGTGGGTTTCTGACATCTCTGAAATTTCCACCAGAAAGTTTCAACTCAATATCGTGACGCCACTTCGCCTACCCCAACTCATTCCAAATTCATACTTCCTCTCTAAAAGAAAGCACCCAACTTGGAGATTTGAGATTGAAAGGCTTCGCTCAGACATTCGACTGGGTACCAAGATAATGATAAGGGTGACCAGCCGTTCCTCTCGAAAAGCCGGTCGCTATGCTCGCCATTTTTGGATACAGACTTACTGGTTATATCCACGCTCTTCACACTCTTCCAATGCTACCGAATCAATTGCTGCGCCTAACATGACTTTTCAAACTCGTATATCACATGATAGACTCTTGTAGATAAGGGCAATTGCCTGTATATTCACCTATGAAATGGGAAGGCAACTTGGATGTTGTTAGTCGACTATCGCAAAACGCTAGCCTACGGTGGTGTAAGGGCATGGGTTGGGTTGAGAATGTGGAGGATTTATGGATCAAAGTAGACAGGCTTTGTTGTGCTGTACCGTGAATCTCCTATGTAGTAAAGGCTGATAGTGATGCTAAAGTTATCTACTAGCATGCCGGCTGTAGATTCAGATTCTTCGATTCATTATGCACCGCGGCTTTATTTCTTGCTTGGTCTACGTGATACCCAATCCGGCCACAAGGGGGCGTGTCTTGTTGCACTGGTATCCGAGTGTGATCTGCAGTAATACCAACAGTACTACTGCAAGCCGAAAACCTCATATCTTAAGGCTTCTGGATCGCCAGTACGCTTTCTGTTAGCTTTGCACCTTTATTCCATATACATAATCAAAGCGCCTTCTCTTGCTCTCAGGCCTATCAAAATCAATTCTGTTGAGAAACGTGACTGCAGTACAGGTCAGTGGGAATGAGTGACGGTCACCAACACTACAGGTGTGACGCTTATCAGGGAGAAGATGAAAGGGAGGCCCTAATGAGCTTGTGTAGATTAGCTCAATCAATACACTTTACAGCCACGTTTGCGTATGAGAGGGTCATGCCAATCCAATGGATTCAGTCATTTTGAGGATGCTAGATTGAATGATCGAGAGCCTCTTTAAGCTGAATTGAATTGATTGCGGATTGACTAACTTGACTAATCCGGCTAGACGTAGAAAAATTGTGTAGTAATCGGCGGGCCGCCTCTGTTTCTCAGCCTTGCACATAGTAGTTCAATTCTATCTCATCATCGGTATAAGCCGTACTTTGCTGTTCTTGCAGTATCTTCTAAACCATTTGCAATCCGACATCTAAGGCCACTGAGAGCAGCAAGTTATTCCGAACTAATGTTCCGCTGCCGTAGCTCTAGTAGATCATCAGCTTCACTGAACATACGTTCACACTCGCTGTTAGTCAAACAGCATATGTACCATATCAGATTAGGACTTAACGCATATGGTGTATAGTTCGGGGAACTTCATCTCAATACATCACGACTCTGTACTCCTTGTTCCCATTGACACCCACAGCTCAAGTCAGGTACCGTAAATACATAAGCAGCTAGGCACGACAAATCGAGGTATCTTGATGCGTTCTTCAGCCAGTACCTGACCGTTGTTTCGCAGTGTTGACCAAGAAACTTTGTGCGTTGCCATCAAGGTTTAAGCTGACGCTAGTGCTCATACTCATCGAGCCCATCTTTACCTACTGCTACACCTGGTTCTTTGATGAACAGCGCTTCACCAGAATCGACAATAGTATTTTTTGATGCCCTCGTACGCTTTCCTAGCATTCCTTGAGACTTGTATTGCTACCGCACTCTCTGAAATTCTACACGCTTGCTTGGACCTAGTGGAATCCACCTGCGAAATAATCTCATAGTACGTTTTACAGTGCAGATGAAGCAGAGTAGCGATGAAGTGGTATAGCGGATCACCGAGCTTCAAATGTTAGCTACTAAGCTCGCTTCTAGTCAGCGCACAGGCTGATTGCAATGTGATCTTCTGTAGCACCGTACGCGTTGCAACCAATGCCTTTAAAGTTATTCCAGAAGACTTCTTCGCTATTCATACGGTCAAAAATCTCACTTATGGCCTCGGCAGCATCTTGGGGGCCTTCTGGAGGTGGCAAGAACGCGTCCTGTACCATCAAGTTGCGCAATCGTGACTTCCAAGAGAGCCCGTCTGGTTTTTGGAAAGTAGTAACAACCCTATTCTTGACGCGATGATAACCTCTGCCGTGGCTGTATAGGCTCTTTGAGACGCAACAGCAGGGCCGGATGTTTGAGTATTAGGCGGCGAAAAAGGGCACAGGAACGCTCTCATGCGTCTTTTAGATAAAGGTCCTCACATATTTTGGCGGCAACTGCTGAGTGACAGCCTCTTCAAAATTACTTTTCAAACTTCCAGAGGTTGTCGGCAAATATTTATTGGATTTCAGCGCAAAGCACGACACGTGGTGGAGCCTTGAGCAACGCGATAGCTGACCAAGTCAAGTCCAAAGGTGGGTATGCAAGAGATAATGGGCATGTCAGGAAATGACAACTGATTTGATTGTACCAGCTATGCCTACGACCTGTATATATATCATAGTAGCCGAATGATCTGCACACACTTGAGACCTGGGCACGCGGCAAGGCGACAGAGATCAACATAAGAAAGGTGCCAAGGAAAATACCGGGAGAGCGAGATTACCCTAAGCTTCAAAGCCTCAAAAAGTGGCTGTTTGTAAGTCATTTAATCAATCCAATCAATTTGGATTGATCATATTGCTTGTTCACAAGGCCGTTCGTTATCGTGTTCCTTGAGCCTCCACAGAGGCATGCGTTGACCATGCTAGACAAAACCAGGGTTTTTTTGTCCATCTGCAGCGTTTACTTAGGCTTCTGAAGGGTCTATAGCCGGCTGCAACCTATAACATCGAAGTTGTCTGCAAGACGGGTGTCAAGGCAGCCAGCATACCTTTCATGCCATCAAAGTCCCTTGTAGCTGCCGTAGCGCGGAATGAGGGCCCTAGGATACTATGATACAACTACTTCGGGCAACGAAATTTGTGGTTAATATTTCAAGCTCTGTTAAGACCATATTGGAAGAGATCGAAATACAACCCACATATTTGGTTGCCTGGAATAGTTGTATCATACTATTCTAGAGTCCCCATTCTGCGCTATGGTACTGTTGTTGCAGTGTATATGCAGTACGCAAACATGGTAAATTAAGGATTGAACTGGATTCTGATTATGTGATACCACCGATACTGTATGTACATAGTTGGCAGTAAACAATCATATTGCCCAGGTCGTGGTTACCTCTCACCACAAGTAAGTAGCAACCATGCAGTATCGTAGGTGTGTCCCTAAACCGTGACAACTGTAGCTTCCTTCAGAATAGTTAGAGACGCTACGATTGCTGTCTTTAGAGCCGGGTCTCGTGCATAGATCCCTCACGGCTATTCATTCATGATCCCAACCATCTTGAGCAGTCCTTACTCATCTCTGTCATCTGTTGATAATCATATACACGCACTATGTAGCAAACCTTGCGTTCCGATTGAGAAGAAGCATTTCCAGACATCATGGCGTAATGGCAATACCACGCTATTCTTGTACTCATTCAGTCGATCGTCTCCAGTAATGCGCTCGGAAGACTTGCAGAATGGGGGTTTATCTGGCACCCAGATCTATCTCCCATTCGAGATAGGGAGACTATACCGTTTTTTCGATCTACTATAATTGGTTTCTAACGGCACGCATGAGAACACAGGGATATGTTAGCATACTTGCTATGCATGAGCAACGCACTGAAATCTGGGAAGCTCCAGTGCGTGCAGTAGTTCAACCATGCTATACGGAAGCGCTCTTTATTGAAAATGTTATGCGTAAAACTGTCTATCTAGATACATGGGTTATGCTAGCAGGACGTCGGACACACGTGTGCGAGTCGTGACGCGTGGTAATACGTTCTGTGTTCTTTTGATATTGCTATCGTTCTATTCATGTTCTCTCTACGGATGTGAGTTGTACTTAAGGAAATGTTCGCCTTGACTTTGTGCTACCTTGAGCATGATGTTGTGTGTTGTGCTACATAGCAACCCCATGCAGGCGGACGCCTAAAGCGGGTTGATATCTCAAACCAACCATGCTTTCCGCACAGATTATGTAGATTCAGCGTGAAGGCGAATGACGTAACTTTATTCAGGTGGCTGGAAGTGTGGGAACAGCATGATTGGTTTGAGATATCAACCCGCTTTAGGCGCCCGCCTGCAAGGGGTTGCTATGTAGCACAACATCATGTTGTAGGTAACACAGAGTCAAGACGAGATTTTCCTTAAGTACAACATACATCCGTAGACAGAACATAGATAAGAACAATAGCAACGTCAGAAGAGTATAGACAGATTACCACGCGTCACGACTCGCACACGTGTGTCCGACGTCCTGCCAACAGGAAGGAAGATTTACAGTTATCTCCCACAAAATTGAGAGAAGGCGCAGCACAATCGCAACCATCTATCGATAGACTTTTACGACACTCTCCAATTTGTTAATGGTTACTCTCGATGTTCCCAACTATACCCGGCAGGGTGACGGTAGCGCCTGAGGCACTGAACGGTAGAAGTAACAAACTGCACAAGACTTTGGCGCAGTGATCCGCTCCGTCGGTACTGAAGTGTAAGTTTGTTGTCGGTGATATCGTTGGGACTGGGGATTTTTTACTTGTGGTTTAGAACATGTCTTCCTATGGCTTTACCTTTCCGAGCTCTCGCTATGACACCCATACCCTGCACTACCAGAAGCCCACTTCTACATGCCATCCCTGAATCTAGGCTCTGCAATTAGTGATACAGTTTCTGGTTTCATGGAAATGATTTGCATATTCTCATGATACCAACGCCAGCCCAATGCTCCTGTCAATTGACAAGAACTCTCTGGGTGTAGCGGGCTCCAGAGACCTCACAACAACCAGCAACAATTAGCGGTGATTAAGCTCGTTATATTCGAGTTTTTGGAATGGTTTTCATCCCAATAAACATACGGTATGTATGCTTAACGCCCCTCTAACATTACTCACAACAGGTATTGGAAGTACAGATTCTCCTTATCAGTCATGTCTGCGAGACCATTCTCGCCATGAACCTCGGCGCCGGCTTCGTGAAACTCGCCATCCATGGAGTAGTCCACGAATTCCCTTGGAAGCCCGGCAGCCTCACGCTGATCACCCTTCTTCTTCTGCATCCACGTAATGAGCAAGATCTGGGCAATGACGACACCCAAGAGGATACACCAGATAGCCAGAATACCTTTAAGTGCATTGATCTAGATTCAAGTCAGTACTAACTCACATCCGTTGAGAGAAGAATAGATGGGGGATCCTACATATTGTGGAGCAAACTTAGAGTCGAAGATATAGGGAGTGATAATGTTTCCGATGGAGTTACCGGCATTGAAAGAAGTATAGTAGATAGCCTTTTTGGTCTGCCCAGCGCAGTTGCCGCCCATCCAGGAGATCAGGAGGGGGTTTATGGCGTAAACAAAAGCGATAAGGTAGTAGCCGGCGAGGAGGCCACCCTTGTTTGCTTTGGTTTTAGGTAGAGCAACCATCAGGGCAACTCCGATGATGACGATGGCAACAAGGCCAAGCAGGAAAGGGGATTTGCGCTTAAAGCGGTATGCCAACCAGGAAGCGAAGAGGATGGACAGGAACTGAAGCGCACCGAATGGCATGTTAAGAAGTACAGCTTGGTCAGCTGTAAAGCCAGCCAAGCTTTGAAGAATAATGGAACCAAACACTGAGGAGACTGAGGCACCAGCATTGACAGCAATGACCATAACTTAACAAAGGGTTAGCGAGAGCTTCACACACGTTCTGCGCACTTACTCATGTAGAGCCAGTATTTCGGTTCTGACCAGGCCTCCCAGACGTGCTTCCAATTGAACTTGTGAGAGACTATACCCTGCTGGTTGGCCTTCAATCGATCAACAGCCTTGAGGCGATCTTCAGGTGTCAGGTAACGGGCCTCTCCGGGACTATCGTGAGCCCACCAGTACGTTCCAAGCCCGATGACGATGGTTAGGAGACCAAAGAACAGGTACACGACCTGGTATCGGAAAAGTGTGTGAGAGTGGATGCGACCAAATCCGTAGACAATGGGGGCGCTGATCAGAGTGCTGAGGCCATAGCAACTATACCAGCATGCGACACGGAAGGGTTGTTCTGAGCGCCTATAGAAAGCAATGGTAATGATCGAGAAGAGTGGGATGACGGCAGCCTCAAAGGCACCGAGAAAGAAGCGCGAGGCCAGGAGACCAGCGTAAGTCCTTGATCCACCAAGGCCACCAGCGACTGAGATACCCCAGCAAACAATGATAACCGGAAGAACCTGGCGATATCTCATCTTGACGAGAATCCATGCAGCAATCGGCTGGACTGCTAGCTGTGCATAGTAACCAATATTACCTATGTTTTGATAGTCATTGCCTTTGAGTTTGGCGTCTGTTTTAAGACCGTAGACAGCCGTTAAACCAATGATTCCTTTGTCTGCCGATTGAAGAAAGTATACCACGCAAAGGAGCGAGAGCATGTAGATATCCGTCCTACGGAGAATGCGTTTGTTATCTGCATCTGTGCAGATATGAGCATCGGTCTGACTGAGATCCTTGCCCTCCTCGATAGCAACAGCAAGGCCAGACGCATCGTTGGTAGAACTGTTGGACGATTGTTCGACATGCGCGATGGTCGACTTCTCTTCCGTGGAAGCCATAGCGCTTAACAAATGTTGGCCTGTCCAGAGGGGAAAGAGACGAAGAAGAGGTGTCTGTGGAGAACCTGGGGTAGGCTATCTGGGGTACGGTTCATATGTATGATATGGACCGGCTTCACCGGCTGGACGTGCACAAGGATTTCTTGGGGCGTATTGGTTGTTCATAGAGTTATCGCACCCATAGTGGTCAGACCGGGCCACTTTCTCGGAGGGTTCAAACCCACGAATAACGCTGTTTTAACCCTTGACAATTCACCAATGGAGACTAATCTTTAGTGTAACGAATCATTGGTAGTATTCAAAGTCGGTTCAGCATCGTTACCATGAGTCAAGCATATGACAAGGCCGCCACAGTCTTAGCTCGGTCCGCTAAGATTGAAGAAGAGTCACTAAGACGTCTCGGCATGCTTGTGAGTGGTGCGGAAATCGGAAGCACGAAGCGCATGACCACGTGGTCACTAGTATTACCTTCTCGGTTCTTTTAATAATACTTCCACGAGTAATGTTGGGGAACGATTGTACTAATATAGGGGTGTGAAGGCGGGAAATGGAGACTTGAAGTTGAGTGGGCCAGTGGGGCAGCTGGGGCAGCTGGGGAAGCTGGGGCAAGAGCCGTGCATCTGGGGCAGAACAAGTTGTTCGCTTTGCCCTCTAGTATAGCCCTTTGTCCTCATCTGCAGGTATGTCATTTGCTTGCTCATTATCGAAATACCCCGTGTGGCACATAATGAGTAAACTAAGATGCTATTCGGCGCAGTTGCTTCAGTCTTGCAAACACATCAACCTTGAAATAAATGTACAACTCTGCCCTTTCAAGGAAATTGTTTAATTTGCACCACGTGGACTCCTGTTCAGCCTTGGCTAGTTATTCAGTATGCAAATTTGGGGGCTTCATTGATCGCTCAAGGGGTAATAGTTGGGTATCGCAGGAAATTTGTGATCTCGTTATTAGCCGGTTTCAACGCCAAAACTTACTTGCTGAACCTGTCCAGGCTTTGTCCTGAGCTACTCCACATACTTATAATATGACCGCGTCATTGTTTATCATCGCCGGCTCAATACTTTGTGCAAGTGTCGCACTCAAGACAGCTTCCAATATGCTTCCATTGCTTCAACACATACTTCCAGGACTAAATGGCTTAAGAAGTTGAGAATGGAACAGTCTGGTTCCATCCAAGATGGGAAGAGAGTGGGTCAACTGCAGGCCTGTTAACATGCCGAATGGTCCGGCCATTCGGGCCGAGTCCTTAATAAGACCTTGGGTTCCAACATAGATAGCAAGGAGCCAACATAACACAACGCCTGCCCGTGGGACAGGCTTTCATTGCTACACTTCAGTTCTGAATGGATCACTAGAGTTCTTTCTTCACTAGTGGCGTGCCTCAACTTGAAATGCCACTTTCACGCATCAATATCTATCCTGGTAACAACGAAGCAGATGTCAAAGGTATCAGTGCAGCTACTAAGCCAAGCCTAAGACACACTGTCATACATTTCTTATAGCACAAGAAAGCAACAGTACTGCCAGGAAGCTAGCTGGGTTGCTCAACATATGGCTACTGCCTTTACTACAAATACCTGCCGGCTATATGCTTAGGCCTTTCGACTAAGCTGCAGAAGCACTGCTCAAGATGGTTGGGATCATGAATGAATAGCCGTGAGGGATCTATGCACGAGACCCGGCTCTAAAGACAGCAATCGTAGCGTCTCTAACTATTCTGAAGGAAGCTACAGTTGTCACGGTTTAG
>Ga0115848_100419_pt1 | contig 16375 bp, 7 predicted proteins | sample InSIn3gowninarea_FD_83862 | JGI IMG/M metagenome (GOLD analysis project Ga0115848, IMG submission 83862) | reverse complement strand
CATGATGTGTTTGTATTATATTTGTTAATTTGAAATTCTATGTTGTGTTGAGTATTTGAAATTCTTTGAAATGATGTTTATGTTATGTTTGTATGTGTGTGGTCTGGTGTCTAAGTCCAAGTTTGAGTCTAAGTCATCTGGGTCTATGTGACAGAGGAGGAAGAGGCAGCCTCCATTTGGATCATCCCATCTCAGGGAGAGCCTCTGCTCTGCGCAAGGGTTTTCGGTTTCAGGTAAATATATTTCATTTTCTATAATTTTTCCACTATTTTTGCTTTGAATATTTGGTATAACCATTCTTCAGCTTTCTTTTTAGGGAAATGTACAAATTGAAATAAGTGGCTCAATAATCTGGCTCTCCTGCTCTATGTAAATTTGTGTGGTTTTAATTTGTGATGTAGGGTTCCCAGGGAAATTATGTTCAAACCATGATTGCAGCCCAACATGCTTTTCCCATTGATTACTAACCTCAGAAAATCAATTGCTTAAGAAATCTGATTTCTATTTGTTATTTACAGGTGAGAACGACTCGTCCACACTTTCCTGTATTCAAATTGCTCTTCTATTTGTTATTTACAGGTGAGAACGACTCGGGTTCACACTTTCCTGTATTCAAATTGCTCTTCAAAAAAATTTGGTTCAGGGCCTCAGGTTTAGAAAATTGCCTGAAAAGCAATCTCTTATACCATACTGAGACTTACGTTCTGCTATGATTCTTTTATTAAACAAAATTTTTTCGATCTTCTGTTACAGTCCATGGAGTTCTTCCCAAAAAACGCAGAGTTCTATCCGTGCAGCCCTTCCCCAGAAAAAAGCGACGATGAGTCTCAACTCCAGCTCCAGGTATGCGCTGGCTCCCTCTCTCTCAAATGATGTAACCGGTTTTATTAAATTTGATGGTTAGATCAACCCTCCTCCCTCCTGAAATTAAATTAAATCTTCAGATAGATGAATTTAATTTTCCCGCATTTCTGAACACCACTGTCAATCCTATGTATTTTTCATAATTAAAGTTGAAATCAGTGTGTGATATGATAAGTTTCACAATTAGAAAACCACACAGATTTGGGAGTAGTTAGTTAGGGAATATTGCTTAAGTTGAAATTGACCAAAACATCCTGGGCAAAGAAAATAACTAAATCCCAACCGTTTAGGTTTCCAGATCTTGACTCTATGAACTTTTTTTTAATGAATTTCAATTTGATTAAAACAAATTTTGAACTCCTTTTATTTTTTTGTTTTCTTAATGAATTTCAATTCGATTAAAACAAACTTTGAACTCCTTTTCTATTTTGTGTTTTTTTAAATGAATTTCAATTTTGATTAAAACAAAGAAAATCATTGAATCCTACTCAGTGCTTCCAGGCTCTTAATTCTTCACTTTGAAAACTATTTGCTCTTCCTTCATTATTTTTTTATTTTTATCTTTTACTTATGTTTTTACCATAATTATATATATATAATATTTTTATCTTTATCTTTTAATTATATTTTTACCATAATTATATATATATAATATTTTTTTTAACAATATATTTGAATCACATTGCTTCCAAATCGGGAACTCAATCTGCATACGGAAATGGATTCGGAGCTTCCTCTGCTTCTTTCAATCATAATTGATTTTATATTATATATAATTAATACTTTTTTATTGGTTCTTCTGCTAGAGGATTTAAATCAACCGGATGACGAAGAACAGGATTTCAAATTAAATGATGATGATCTCATATATATATATAATATTAAAAAATTATTTTTGTAAAATTATATTTTTATCAAATCTGTGTAATATGAATCTTAATTTTGATATTTATTTTTAAATTAATTTTATTAAAATATTTTTTTATAAATTGAAAATAAAATCACTTTTTTTTCTTTCACATATATAATTTTGTGTGTTTCTCTGTTTACAGTGTTTTAAATTTTATATTGCAGCAGCCAGTTTGTATTTATTATGTTTGTATCACCATCTTTATTGAATGAATTTTGTTTTTATAAGATTTTTGAATTTCTGAATCAATTATTTTTTTATAAAACATTTTTAAAAATTAATTTTAAAATTTACTTTATCATAAATGCATATTTTCATTATAGGTAGAAAAGAAGAGCTATGTAAAACTCAATGTAAAATAAGAATTATTCTTGCAAATTGAATATTTCTTGGTTTTGCAGGTCTACTTTCAGATGGACGTCCAGGAATGGTTTCTAATTATATGTTTATTCAAAAGAAATATCAATATAGTTATATAGTCATTCTCTTTTTCAGAGATTTTCTTTGTAATAATATCAGACTTATGTACATACAAGTATTAATAAAAGTTTTTTTTTTTGGGTGGGAGAGGTAAAACCTCTCCCAAATGCTTTAAGGAGGATGGGGCCCCATTCTCTTTAGAGTTGTGTAGCATTTATTGTTTCCATGTTTTTATTTTTATTTTTTTTAGTAAACTTACTCACACCAAAATACATTTCAGGTATACACATTTACTTTTTCATATCATCATTAATTATAATTGAATTATTTAATTTTATATTTCAGTTCATTAAAAAAGTGTTAGACAATGTCTATATACATGCAAATTCCATAGATGAAATAAAAATATTGAATAATTTCATAAGCAAACTATATATATTATTTTAGTTTTCTCTTCTTTTTTAAATTTTTTTAAGCTTATTTTATTTTTCTTTTTCTTTTCTTTTTTAATTTTTCTATTATATTATATTTTTCCCTTCTTTATTTTTTATATTATATATTAATTTAATTAAATAAAATAATTATATATTATATGTTGAGTTGTTTGGTAGATTAAATTGTATGATGTGTTTGTTTATATAATTGATTTTCATAATGGTGGTTTTCATAATGTTTGTATTTGTGTTTGTTAATTTGATCTTTTCTTATTTGAAATTGTATGTTGTGTTGAGTAGTTCAAATTATATGAAATGATGTTTGCTTTATATTTGTATGTGTGCTTTGAAAATTTGTATGTAAGTTGTTTTGACAAGTATATGTTAAGTTGTCTCGTAGATTAAATTGTATGATGTGTTTGTTTATATAATTGGTTTTCATAATGGTGGTTTCCATAATGTTTGTATTTTAAGTTGAAATTGTATTTATGTTTGTTAATTTGATCTTTTCTTATTTGAAATTGTATGTTGTATTGAGTAGTTCAAATTATATGAAATGATGTTTGCTTTATATTTGTATGTGTGCTTTGAAAATTTGTATGTAAGTTGTTTTGACAATGTTTGTTTGTTTGATAAACTGGATTTGTATGTTGATCTAAAATTGTATGATGTGTTTAATTATTTAATCGAATTTGCATATGTAAAGGTGGTTTTCATGATGTTTGTGTTCTAAGTTGAAATTGTATTATGTTGATTTGAAATTCTATGTTGTGTTGAGTATTTGAAATTTTTTGAAATGATGTTTATGTGTGCTTTGAAAAAATGTATGTATAGTTGTTTGGAAATGTTGGTTTGTTTGATAGATCAAATTTGTATTCTGATTTGAAATTGTATGGTGTGTTTATTTATTTAATTGAAATTTTCATAATGTTTGTATTCTAAGTTGAAATTGTATTATGTTTGTTAGTTTGAAATTCTATGTTGTGTTTGAGTATTTGAAATTCTTTGAAATGATGTTTATGTTATGTTCGTATCTATGCTTTGAAAAAATGTGTGTATGATTGTTTAAAAATGCTTGTTTGTTTGATAGATTCAATTTGTATTCTGATTTGAAATTGTATTATGTGTTTATTTATTTAATTGAATTTTTCATAATGTTTGTATTCTAAGTTGAAATTGTATTATATTTGTTAATTTGAAATTCTATGTTGTGTTGAGTATTTGAAATTCTTTGAAATGATGTTTATGTTATGTTTGTATGTGTGCTTTGAAAAATGTAGGTATGATTGTTTCCAAATGCTTGTTTGTTTGATTGATTCAAGTTGTATTCTAATTTGAAATTGTATGGTGTATTTATTTATTTAATTGATTTTTTCATAATGTTTGTGTTCTAAGTTGAAATTGTATTATGTTTTTTAATTTGAAATTCTATGCTGTGTTGAGTATTTGAAATGATGTTTATGTTATGTTTGTATGTGTGTTTTGAAAAAATGTAGGTATGATTGTTTGGAAATGCTTGTTTGTTTGATAGATTCAAGTTGTATTCTGATTTGAAATTGTTTAGTGTATTTATTTATTTAATTGTTTTTTTCATAATGTTTGTGTTCTAAGTTGAATTTGTATTATGTTTGTTAATTTGAGATTCTATGTGGTGTTGAGTATTTGAAATTCTTTGAAATGATGTTTATGTTATGTTTTTATGTGTGATTTGAAAAAATGTAGGTATGATTGTTTGGAAATGCTTGGTTGTTTGATAGATTCAAATTGTATTTTGATTTGAAATTGTATGGTGTATTTATTTATTTAATTGAATTTTTCATAATGTTTGTGTTCTAAGTTGAAATTGTATTATGTATGTTAGTTTGAAATTCTATGTTGTGTTTTGAGTATTTGAAATTCTTTGAAATGATGTTTATGTTATGTTTGTATGTGTGCTTTGAAAAAATATATCTATGATTGTTTGGAAATGCTTGTTTGTTTGATAGATTCAATTTCTATTCTGATTTGAAATTGTATGATGTGTTTATTTATTTAATTGAATTTTTCATAATATTTGTATTCTAAGTTGAAATTGTATTATGTTTGTTAATTTGAAATTCTATGGTGTGTTGAGTATTTGAAATTCTTTGAAATGATGTTTATGTTATATTTGTATGTGTGCTTTGAAAAACGTATATGATTGTTTGGAAATGCTTGTTTGTTTGATAGATTCAATTTGTATTCTAATTTAATATTGTATGATGTGTTTATTTATTTAATTGAATTTTTCATAATGTTTGTATTCTAAGTTTAAATTGTAGTATGTTTGTTAATTTGAAATTCTATTTTGTGTTGAGTATTTGAAATTATTTGAAATGATGTTTATATTATGTTTGTATGTGTGCTTTGTAAAAATGTATATATGATTGTTTAGAAATGTTTGTTTGTTTGATAGATTCAATTTGTATTCTAATTTGAAATTGTATGGTGTGTTTATTTATTTAATTGAATTTTTCATAATGTTTGTATTTTAAGTTGAAATTGTATTATATTTGTTAGTTTGAAATTCTATGTTGTGTTTGAGTATTTGAAATGATGTTCATGTTATGTTTGTTTGTGTGCTTTGAAAAAATGTATGTATGATTGTTTGGAAATGCTTGTTTGTTTGATAGATTCAATTTTTATCTTGATTTAAAATTGTATGATATGTTTTTTATTTAATTGAATTTTTCATAATCTTTGTATTCTAAGTTGAAAGTGTATTATGTTTATTAACATTAAATTTTATGTTGTGTTGAATATTTGAAATTATTTGAAACGATGTTTATGTTATGTTTGTATGTGCTTTGAAAAAATATATGTATGATTGTTTGAATGTTTTGATAGATTGAAATTGTATGATGTGGTGGTTTTGACATTGATGTTTACTTTAAGTTTGTATTTTTACTTGAATTTGTATGATGGTCATTTGCATGTATTGATGTATGTGTGTTTTGAAAGTTTGTATGCATGCGACTCCAATAATGTTTCTTTATTTGTTTATTATATAAATTTAGATATGTATATTTATTAGTTTTATATTTTATTAGTGTATGTTTTTTTTGTGTTCTATTATTGTAGTGATTATTGTTACTATTATTTTTATAGAAGTATATATTTATATTAAATTATTATAGATTAGTTATTTTAAGCTTTAAGATAGGTTATAGAGTATTTTATATATATTGAATTAAATTGTTTTTTAGGTTATACTGTGAAGTGTCTATTTATTATTGTATTAATTAAAAATTTATTTATATATTTAATTTTATAAATATTATTTCTTTGCGCTTTCTTATTTTTTAATCTTTTATATATTTTTATGGTTTTATTTTTCTTATTTCTATTTTATATTTTTATGATTTTATTTTACTTATGTCTATTTTGATATTATTTTATTTTATTTTATTTCTAATAAATATCACAAACATAGAAACTTAATATGAATAAATAATATAACAAACTTTTAGTAAACTTCATAAATAATAATATAATAATCTTTTAATAAACTCCATAAAAATAATATAAATATGGTTAATATATTTTATTTTTAGATCAACATATTAAAAAAAATCACACTTCATTCCACTTAAACCAAATTAATAAAATTATTATTTTCAATCATTTTAACAATATATTAAAAAAATTACATTCATCTCATAAATCAATATAATAAAATTATTTTCGCATGTTGATATGTTAAAGACCCCATGTCAACAATGCACAGTTTTTGGGGCAAATTAGCTTCCACCTTCCCATGGTTGACCCTGTTAGTAGAGATGTTTAATATCTCAAAGCAAAGAGAAGCTTTTTTTATTTTTAATATGCATTATAATAAACATGAAAAAACAACTTTAATGAACAATATGCCCAACTATAAACATAGATAAATAGACATTAAAAACATTTAATGAACAATATGTAGCAAACATAGATAAATTAATATTAAAAAACAACTTTAATCAACAATATATATCAATAATAAACCTACTTCAATAAATATTAATAAGCAATTTTAATGAACAAAAATGTCCTAAGCATAAACTTACATAACATAAATAAATATTAAAAGACAACTTTAATGAACAATATGTAGAACCATAAACCTAGATAAATAAATGAACAATATACGAAACATAGATAAATAAATAATAAATAATGAATATAAAAGAACAACTTTAATGAACAATACACCACAAACCTAATAAATAAATTTAACTTTAATAAACAATAATGTATCAAAGGATAAATAAATAAATATTAAAGAACAACTTTAATGAACAATATGTAACCATAAACCTAGATAAATAAACATTAAAAAACAACTTTAATGAACAATATGTAAACTAATAAAATAGAATTCTCTATAATTAAAATTAAATCTACATATAATATTTTCTATATAAATATATTGTTTCATTTATAAATAAATTTTTAGTATAAAGTTTTAATTAATGTATTATTAAATTTATTTTTTTAAATCTATAATTGATGTGTATTATGAGGGTTTTGTTTCATTTATAAATAAGTTATTAGTATAAAGTTCTAATTAATGTATTATTAAATTATTTTTTTTAAATCTATAATTGATGTGTATTATTCAACATATATTGCGATTGAGGGTTTTGTTTTTATTAGCAATGGCAATAAAAAACTTAATTACTAATTATCATTTCACACAAAAAAAAAAGAGCTTATAAATGCATGTAACATTTTTTTGAAATTTCTCCTTCCAAATTGTAAACAACAATTTTAAATGTCACTTCTATTTATTCCATCTTATTTCTAACAAATAATTTACTTGTAGTGGAGTTGGCTTTTCATATTGTTTATTTCCAACATAATGTTCAACTTTATAATATCTCTAGTTGAATATAATGATCAACCATGCTTATTAAATTTTCAGAGCCTCCTCTATTATTATTTGTGGCACTCATCCTGCATATTTCTACAAATCACTAAATTTGGAAAGGATTAATATGAGTGATGTGATCTAAATTATTGATACAATCAATAAAAACATCTTTAACATCATATGTTCCACTTTTTGTTCTTCTTTTAAGAGATGATAATTCATGCGATCAAAAGAAACCTTCTTTAGATTTCCTAGTAAAAGTTGCAGCTTCAAATGTACAAGAAATTTATTCGAACTTACAACTTCAATAAAACAACATTTTGTAATATATAATCATCATATTTACTTATTTAATATTTACATTTTTTAATATTTGTTATTAATTAAAAATAAACATATCAAGATATTTGCAACATTTCCATTTCTAAAATTAAATTTCAACCTTTATATTAAAAGTTACAAATATAATCATAATTAACACAAACCTTCTATTTTATTTTATTGATTAAAAATGTATATTTTATTGATTAAAAATATATATAAATTTATATAGAATCATAATTAACATAAACTTATTTTATTTTATTAATTAAAATATACATGTTATTTAATTTCAAGATATTTTAATATATTATCAAATATTATCATTTGTAAAATTAAATTTCAACAGATTAATATGCATTCATTAAAATTAAAATGATTACACATTCAATTTTAAATCGCTTCAAAAAAGTTTAAATTAAACAAATTCAAAGGTGTCAATGTTATTACAAGTACAAGTCTCAAAGACATTATTCATTAACTCAAAGACATTATTCATCAACTCATTATGGATTAGAACTTAAAAGATGGATCAAAGAACACGTCTCAAAGTCATTATTGATTAGAACAATGAAACACATTAATAATTCACAAATATTACCAATAAAATTAAAACGATTACACATTCAATTTTAAATCGCTTCAAGAAAGTTTAAATTAAACAAATTCAAGGGTGTCAATGTATGCCTCAAACCCCCTGTGACCCACCCCTTGAGTGTCCATTCCTCTTTGTCATTTCTATTATCCAACTTGATTGGATAACTGAAGGGATGAATGAAAGAATGACAAAGAGGTTTGGACACTCATTCAAAATTTGCAGCAAGATCCTACTACATCTGATACATCTATTTGGAAAACTGATTCATTGTGGTACAAGGATCGCTTATATCTCTGTAATAACTCCCAACTCAAACAAAATATTCTCTTGGAATTGCAAACCTCCCCCCTTAGGAGGGCACTCCGTATTTTCAAAAAATTACCAAAGGGTCAATACAGAATTTTTTTGGGATGGCCTTAAATCTAATATGCAGAAGTTTCTGACATAATGTTTGGTTTGCCAACAAAATAAAGTTGAGAAAATTTAGACCCCAGGTCTATTACAACCTTTATCCATTCTAGGTCAGCATTGGGAGGAGGTATTAATGGATTTTATCATAGGTTTACCCAAGTTTGAAGGGAATAGTTTCATCATGGTAGGTAGTTGATAGAATTACCAAGTATGCACTCTTATGTGCATTATCTCATCCTTTTAAAGTCAACACAGTTCTATTGTATTTATGGAAGCAACTCAAAAGCTATATGGAAACCCAAAGATTATTGTAAGTGATAGAGATCTCATTTTTACTAGAAATTTTTGGACGGAATTATTTTCTTGTCTTGGTACTCAATTAGCTCATAGCTCATCTTATCATCCTCAATCTGATGGGAAAACTGAGATAGTGAACAAATTTTTGGAAGGATATCTTTGTTGCTTTATATCTGATAAAAAAACACAATGGTTCAAGTGGTTACCTTTTGTTGAATGGTGGTATAACACTTCCTTCCATACTATAGAAAAAATTGTAGGTTTTAACCCCATACAGAAATTACCTGCATATGAATGCTAAAACACAGAAAATAAACAATGCGAGAGCATAACACATATACACAGAGATTTTCCCCTGGATCCCAAAATCAAGAGTACCAGCTTGATTTTTCATTATGTTCCTTTCAATGTTATAATACATATTTATACATGCCAAAGCATCCAATACCATGGACTGAAAACCATCATATCCAATACCATGGACCAAAAACCATTGCGTCCAAGAACATGTGCGAAAATCATGCACAAAACCATAGGTGGGTCCGTCGATCCTAACATAGGGTCCAAAACCAAAATTTTCCAGGGCGTTGCCCTAGACCCCATAAAGTGGGGTTACGGGTATGCCTCAAACCCCCTGTGACACACCCCCCCGCTACACAATCGGCGCAATGAAGGGGGGCTCCACGCCCCCTCTAATCCCCCAGTTAACTACGTGGGCTAGTTGTGGAAAGAATATAACACAACCCAACAAAAATGAATCCATTTATGGCACTATATGGATATCATCCACTGTCCATCAAATCATTTTTAAGAGAAAATTCTAAGGTTCAAATAGTGGAAGATCGCATCAAGCATCAACAACAAGTTCTCCAAATCTTAAAGGATAACCTCACTCTGGCGGAATAAAATTAAATAATAAGCATATCAACATTGCAGTGAAAGAAGTTTTGATGTAGATAACTAGGTACTTTTAGGGCTACAACCATACAAAACAATGTCCCTCATGCAAGCTAAGAAGGATAATAAATTATCACCCCAAGTATTATGGTCCTTACAAAGTGTTCCAAAATATTGGTACTATGGCATACAAATTGGAGGTTCTTGCATCTTCCTGAGTACACCCAATTTTCCATGTTTCATGCTTAAATAAGGTTATCGATGACAAGCTCCCAGTTCAAATAGTATTTCCAGAACTTGATGAAGAAGGAAAAATCGTATTGGAGCCTGAAGCAATCACGGAAACAAGAAATTAACAAATACAAAATTGATCAATTTTAGAGTGTCTCATTAAGTGGAAGAACTTACCCGCTGAAGATTCCACATGGAAGGATGAGAATTTTATACATAAGCATCTAGAAGTACTCAACCATTGAGGACAATACTCTTTTCAAGGACAGGGGCATGTTAGGTCCCTATAATATTGGTGTAGCCCCCCCTTATTGTTATTATTGTGCTCATGTGGCCCCCATATTGTTATTTTTGTGCCCCATAGAACCACTTTATTGTATTGTTGTGCCCTTACATTATTATTGTTATGCAGGCTTTGATTATATTGTGACCCCTTAGACTCCTATATATAGCAAGGATATCTTGTCATTTGTATCATCCAAGAATTGTTCATTTATGTGATGTAAAGGAGTTTCCCCCCTCAAAGAGGCTAATTTCAAGTCGTTGGTCTATCTTTTCTTCTGTTTTGTGATGTGGTTGCATAAAAAAGTTCCAATAATAAAAAAATTAAGAGTGAAATGGTTGCAAGAAGGGGAAATAAATACACAAGTTTTCCATTAGTCCATGATAAATTACTAGCAGCAGAATCACATCAGTCGCTTAAAATATTAGCACAACCAAGTGGTGGAGGATCATGAAGCGATCATGCAAGTCTTATCTCAACACTTTTAGTCCCTCCTCATGAAACTGATCCCAGAAAAATGTGAAGAAATAAACTAGGTAACTCAACACATTCCCAAGCTTATTTATGAAGAACAAAATTGCATGCTCTTGAAAGAAATCACCCTTCTAGAGGTTAAGGAGGTGTTTATGAACATGTCCAAAATCAAATCTCCTAGTCTTGATGGATTCACTTTCGAATTCTATCAATAATGCTAGAAAATCCTAGGACAATATGTATGGCAAGTAGTGGAAAACTCTCGATGCACTGCCTCTCTCTTAACTACCTTCAATGCTTCCTTCATCTCTCTAAATTCTAAAATCATCTACGGCTTCCTCTCTTGTCGAATTTCATCTGATTTCCTTCTACAATGTGATTTACAAAATCATTTTGAAAACAATTTCCAATCGCCTCAAGCTACTTCTTCTTGATTTCATCTTCCTATAACAAATAGGCTATGTGGATGACAGATAAATTTTGGATAGCCTTATCTTAATCTAGGAAAACATACACTCACTTCACTCTACAAATCAACTAGGGATGCTCCTCAAGCTTGATATGCATAAGGCTTTTTACAAGGTGAGTTAGAAATAAATTTATCATACCCTAAAAGCATGTAGATTTAATAAAAAATGCATATCTTAGGTGATGTTTCTCATCTCCAAAGATTTCTTCTTCATTTTCATTAATGGCTCACCCTCCCCTAACTATACCCCCTCTCGAGGCATCAGACAAGGAGATCCCCTTCCCCCTACATCTTTATCCTTGTTGCAAAAGGCTTAACCCACTCCATCAATCATTCCCTCTCCCACGATTGCTTGTGAGGTCTTCGTCATGGCTCCATGCACCAAAAATATGCCCACCAACAAGTTGTTGATGATACCCTGCTAATGGGGCATCCCTTTCTTCAAGAGGATTTGTCGTTCCAACGAATATTAGACACTTTTTCAACCACTTTGGGTATTGAAATAAACAACAGAAAATCACATATTTTCTTCTTTGATACCCCCCAGGAGGTTCAGATCTCCATCTCTCATATCTTTGGTTTCAAGAAGAGCTTCCTTTCGTTGAAATACCTTGGATCCCCTCTCACTTCTAATCTCTTGCATCTCTCCATCTGGGAAGAACTGCTCCTTAAAATTCAAGCCAAGCTCTCTAGTTGGACCTTTAGAAACCTCAATCTGGCAAGCCATCTCACTCTACTCAAATATGGAAATGCCTTCGTACCTTCTTTAAGCTCTAGTGACTCCCAAGGTTATCCTCTCCAAGCTCTATAGCCTTCAATGTTCCTTCCTTTGGGGAGGCACCCAACTGAATTGAAAATAGGCCTTGGTAGCCAGGGATAAGCTTTGTCTTCCCAAATATATTAGAGGTTTAGGTCTATGTGATCTACAGATTCTCAATAAAGCTTTGAATTCCAAAACTTAGTGGAAATGGCTAAAAAACCCTTCAGTTATTTGGTTTCAAATGTGGACAAATAAGTATTCCTAAGGTGTTCACTCCTTACAGTAAGTCAAATGATGGTAGGTATTAAAGGCTCACACATCTTGAATGTAGCATGGAAAAATAAACATCTAATCCAGGATAAATATTATGGGAAATTAGAAATGGACGACCTTCTATTCTCAGGGATGACTCTTGGAATCAATGGCCTAATCTCTCATCCCTACCCATTTCGTAGCAGCTTCAAGAATAGTTTCATCATCAAGGGCTTTCTATGGTGGATCAAATTTGGTATAACCATCCATTTGATTCTCCATGGAGAAAATGGAAAATTCACAATCCAAAATATGTTAGCACTCACATGGAGAAGCAATAGCTTTTGTCACCAATTCTTCAAACCAAAAATATCACAGTGAACATTAATAATTATATATTGTGCTAGGGATATGGACCTTCCAAAAATTTCAATCTCAAATAAGCATGTTGCATCCTAACCCAAGCTCAGCCTACCATTCCCAATCGTACTTGGAAGCACCTCTGAAAAATGAGGCACTAGATCAAAATAACACTTTTCTTATGGTTTCTATTGAAGAATAAAACTCTAACATGGGATAAATTACAAAGATAAGGTTTAATGGGCCTATCAATATTCCCATTATGCATGAACTAGGTTGAGGATCCTACACACCTATTTCTTACTTTCTCTTTCTCTTCCAAGCCCTCGGTCCTAATAGCCATCTTCCAACGTCCAAGACAACCCTCTCAGTTTATCAATGCCTCTTTGAATAATTGGGCAAACTCTTCTTTTAAAAGTATTGTTCTGAACAAAGCATGGATTCTCATCCCTAGCTTTCTCACCTGGAATATTTGAAAAAAAAAGAAACTATAGAATTTTTAAAAATTCATTTTCCTCCCTAGACATTGTCTAGAACTTCGTCCTTTCTTAACTCAAAGAGACATTTTCTGCCTCACAATGGACTACACAAGATTGGGAATGCCCACCAGAATAATTGATCATAACAAGACGCTTGGGACTAATCTCTTATCCTTCCCTCCCACATAACACTTCTCTTCTACCTTTTCTTGACATTCCCTCCTCTTAGTCCCCCTGCCACAAGATTTCATTAAGCTCAACTTTGATGGAAACTTCAAGGGAAACTCTAGACCAGTTAGCTATGGAGGTGTCTTTAGGAATTGTTGTGGTCAAAGTATCCATATATTTGCAAGTAAATTGGGTTTCATCACTAATAACGAATTTTAACTATGGGGCTTAGAAAATGGTCTATGCATAGCATTAAGAAATGGCTACCATTAGTTCCTCATCGAAGGAGACTCTTTGCTTATCATATAAATGCTGGAGAAAATACAATATGGAACTTCTCTCTCAAAAATTTCGAACTGTTGGCACATATAATCTCAACTATCCAAAGTAACATCCTCGCTTGATCATATTCAAGCTCCATTGTTGCCCATATCTGTCGATCTAGAAACAAACTTGCATACAACCTAGAAAACTATGCCTTGGACTCTAAAAGCCCTCCTTTAGATGTGAAATGGTCTCTAAAATATGCTCTGGACTCTGTCAGACTCAAACTCTTTTGAGACTCAACTAGCCCTAGACGAATGGCCTCTGATGGAGGTGGTAGGGGATGGAAATAGACTCGAGGGAGGGTGTTAGCTCACCATGACACTACCCTCGTCCTCTGTAGCAAGAAACCAATGTAAGTAATAATGGGGAACCATTATTATCCTGTAAGGTGAGTTAATTGTGAAGTACAATGACCAATATTTCACTTATGTGGTCATTATATCTGTGTAAATACAAGTATGTCGGAAGATTGACAGCATGGCCAGATGTCTAATGATTTCCTGTGGCCCTAAATTCATGTTGACATTCACCAACACTAGGCACCCACAGTGGGGGAGAAATATTGAAGTGCAGTGGAGAGACTAGTTGAGTCTCAAAAGAGTTTGAGTTTGACAAAATTGCCACATATACTACTAAATATTAATTTTATTGAAGGTTGAGAGTTTAAGGAAAGCAACTAGATATTCTCTTGAATTGTCATATTTTCTCACACAACATATAATAGTAAGGTAGTTTCCTCTTCGAAGTTTTATGTTGAATCACCAACATCTTACAATAGCTTAATTAGGGAAGAAAAATAAGACAATAAATTTCCATTTATATAACTTGATGTTGATTATTTACCTTCAACAAAAGGATCATCCAAGGGAAAATATATTCATAAAGAAACTAGTGCCACGAGCCTATTATTTTTAGAAAAAAACATTTAGAGAGTAAATGTATAATTATTTACATTCCATGGGAGCATATTATCATCAACCAATTGAAGTACAGCTAAGTAATCAAAGGGGGTCCATCAATCTAAAATAATAGGCATATAAAATCCTCTAGTTCTTGAATCCTCAAAGAAGGAATATGTAACTAGAAACATGTTTGGTGTTAGCTCAGCTTAGAACAATACGGTATCCATCTTGAACTTATATGTCATCGGCCAGTAATTATTAACCCACAATGGTTATGTTTGTCATGAATCATTGTTTTCCAAGGAGTAAAACCAACCCCCATTATTTTTCCAACAACACCACACCCAAATATAGGGAGAATTATTTTTCTAATGACCTCAAATTAGTAGATACCAAAGGGGCCTTGGAATACAAAATGAAGCTTCACATCCCACCACGTGCATTAAATCTTCTTTGTTATGATCTCAAGGCTCCTAAACTTGAGGTTTTTCTTGTAAATACTATATTGGAGTGTAACAATTTGAACTATAGTTTTATGGACATAAATACCTAAGATGGTTCAGATTACCAATTTCAATTAGAGACTATCCAACCACATAAATGTTGTATAAAACTAATAAATTTTAATTTTTTGCATCTAAGTGTAACTGGAATGGGGCCATAAAGAGAATTTCAAGAAAAATATGGATATTGTACTATTTTGGAGCTCTCAAGTGTGTTTGGATTCATAATCAGTCAAATGATTGGCAACAACATTTGTAGTCTAAGATCATCTTTGCAATATAATTCGAGTGGAAAGCCTTCGAAAGGTTGTAAGAAAAAAATGAAATAAAAGTGATATTTTAGAAGGGCCTATTGGCAATATATTTCCATGGATTTTTTTTGTGATACCTATACACACCTTCAATCTCAATCAATCCCTATCATGGGAGATTTATTCCTCCATGATTTTATTAATAAAGGTAAATTTTTTCTAAGTTGTTGGAGTTGTCCCAAAGAATTAAAATAAAATATTCCATCCACTTCCGTATTTAGCATTAAATGCTATAGTATTTGGCTCCTTTTTTACTCTACCATCCAAATTATCACATATTTTATGTAGTGCCTCTTAGGCTTCACAATAAGAGAATTACTCTAGTATATCTCTAATAGCAACCCAAATTTAAACCAACAAACTATAAATCTTGAATACATTTTTATCCTATCTATGTCAACATTATGATATGCTTACTTTAGTGAATGCAATTTGAATTGTGGATCCTTGAATTAGATGAATTAATTTGACATCACAAAGTGAAATCTTTAGGGTCAAATTCATATTTTTTATGAAATTATCTACATTTTCTCATTCTCAAGGTGCTAGATAGATACTTGGGGCATTTGTTTATATTCGTGGAACTCAAGGATTCCTTTGCAACTATTGTTTGGCATTGATTTATAAGTATGTAAAGGATTTCTTTAGTCATTGTGTATTTGGAATGTCGATATTTTGATTTTATGTTTTTGTGTTATTTTATTTTAAATATTAAATTAGTGATTTGTGCTTGGTTCCATTCTCTTTTTCCCTATTTTCAAATTTAGACTAAGACGACTATAAATCTTTTGGAAGTCTAACAAGTTTCATTTTTTATTATCATGGGGTGTA
>Ga0115848_100416_pt1 | contig 16396 bp, 13 predicted proteins | sample InSIn3gowninarea_FD_83862 | JGI IMG/M metagenome (GOLD analysis project Ga0115848, IMG submission 83862) | reverse complement strand
GATTGGATTCGAGAAAGCGTAATTACATATATAATATATGCATTCACGCTCTATCGATCGAATATCGTAGACAAATAGATATATATCATTATATATGTCATTATGCATTCATTCGTTGCTCAATATTCCAATAGGAAGTCAAGGCCCGGTAGGGTGAGCTTGCCGAACTCTCGACAAAGGCCGCCATCGACTCACTATGAATATGGTGAGGAACGAAGTCGCTCATCCATCATATGGGTGAGGGTGTTAATGCTCACTGGGTGAGGGAGAGAAAGAAAGGCTCACCTTACTTAGCTTAGGAAGGTCCTGCCTTAGGAAGGTTAGGAAGGAATGGCTTAGCAATTAGCAAGCTTAGCCATTAGCAATGACCTTATTTCCGTCTGTCTATGCTCGGCTATGCTTGGCTGTAAGGGTGGGGCTATGCCGGGTGACTATGTGGGGGCCCGTTCCTTATCTGTGTACCGAACCGATACCGTACCTTCTTCCCGCCCGCCCTGTGCTATCCTGTGCCGCCCCGTACCGTCCCGTGTGTGGTGACATTCGACAGAGACGTTGCCTGTTTTTCCGGTGGGGTCGCCTATCTCGGAAGATTGGGCAGTTGTAATCCGGAACCCCTCAAGGTTTTCTAGCTTCAGCGTTACTACCAGCCTTCTATAAGGACCACCTCAAGTTGAAGCGTAAGTAGGGCAAGGAGCCTGCCTATTAGATCGGTAAGGAAAGATCTATCTCTCGTGTCTGTGATAGAAGGTCCTCCGGAGGACGGGCAATGAGATAGGACCAGTTAAACAGCATTAGATTCTCACCTGAGGAAGAAGAAGAAGAAGACGGGCAAGTAGCCTTGCCTTATTGGTTGCACCGGAAAGATGGTGACATACAGCCCACAAACTCATTCTACCATAGCATGCATTCTCCCATGTAAGGAAGGAAAGGAAGGAGTGGAAAAGATTGGAAAAGAGCTCGCTATAAGACGAGCAAGTATCCAGCATGAAATTATCACTCTACCAGCATGATATTGGTCAAGTCAGGCATGAGATGATAGAAGGATCAACACTCTAAAAAGCATTAGATTCTAACCTATATAAGAGGTAGGCGAGGTAAGGATTAGATGATTAGTAAAATAACCAGTTAGCAAGGTAGGGATACCAGCCCAACAACAACAAGATGAGGTAAGGTTCACAGCTGTTCAATCTAGCTCGGGATGAAGACTGGCAGCCCCCATAGTTGTGGTGGCAGCCTTGTTAGTAAGTCCATCATACATCCTAGCTTGGGAATATAACCGGCACAATAGAAGCACGAGGTAGCTTGGAAAGAGAACCCTTCAATTACTGATGATCTGGTTGGATAGGATGGATGGGATGGGATGGTTACTTGCTTGGCTGGCTGACTTGGCTGGCTTGCTTGCTATGGCTTTATTTATTGCAGGCTTTCCGGCTTTCCCGCTAACTTGCCTCATTACTGGCCGAGTAGTAAGGTCCATCCCAGCGTGTAAGGTAAAGAAAGAGTCTTTACCTACAGATTTACCCAGCCTTGCCTTTCATTGTCTGTCTCCCGAAATCAAGTACCGGTCAAGACGCCGGTCAAGACGAAAGACCTTCTCCAAAAAGACCTTCTCCCATCGGTCAAGACCTTCGTTCTACTATTAATATGAATCTTATCTTTTCCTCGCTACGCAGCGACTTTTCCTCTCGTTCCCATCAGTAAATGTGGCTCGCTCCCACTGAGGAAACCGCCATTAATGTAATCAACGGTCATGAATATACGGTCATCAATAGCTTACGTTCAAACGTTCTCGCCGGTCTACAACTATGGGTTATTTCTTACATTCATTCAAGGTCGGTCTACACCGCACTCTATGAAGAGTCATTCCTCCCGTTCATTCCCGTTAAGTTCGGGGTATACTTATATGACTTCACGGATGGACTTATCTACATAGGTAGCATTCTGTTCAATGGTTGGTCTACAGCTAATGATAGATAGACTATTCAACGGTCATTAATATTTCCAGTAAGTTCGGGGCTCACTGCTTCACTCGATGGTTCGGTACCAGACTAGATTCTCGGTAAAGTGGGACAGCACTCTTCGGGGAGCTCGCTACGCTCAACAGAATCTTACCCTCAGAGTCAGAATGATAAATTCGGTCTACGCAGGAAGGCTTTCCGTTCGGGCTTGCCATGAGTCGGTATTGGAGCTGGCTGGATGGTTGTGTAAGGTTGTGTACAGAATGGTTGTGTAGAGGAAGGCAAGTAATCTTTCATCCATCCTTGTGACTGCGACTTCGACATTTTCACCTGCCTTATGATAGGACTATAATGAGGAGGACGGCAGGATTCCAACCGGCTGGAAGGAAATGTGTCGTTTACCAATAGGAAAAGGAAGAACGCACAGCTTATGAAATGAATTGATTGTTTGATTCATTCTCTTAATGCTCTTAATGAGAAACAATCCAGAATGGAACTAGACGGAATGCGGCTAACGGAGATATTATTCTACTTATTGTTTCTACCCATTTGTTTGTTCGGGGTTGAAGGCCCTTTCATTTTCCGCTCTTTTTCCCAGTCAAAAAGAATAAGGCAGGGGACTCTTTTTAGTTCTTCTTCCCCCGCTAGCTAGTCAGTCGTCTCATTGCCCAACCCACCCAGAAATAAGGTAGTCTCCTCTGCCCGGTATCGGAAATGATATAGTTGAAATCATCATTCAAGTATATCATTGGGGTAGTTCTATTCCGTCGAGTATTTGATTAGGGGAGGGTGAATCTTAGGGGAGGGTGAATAAGCGCCTTATTGTTGGGCCCCCCAGCATGCCCCCAGCACCCAGTCTTTTCACTTCTTCGCAGGGAATTATGAAGGTGCGTTAGCTCTTTCCCGCTATTTTTACTTCTTATATGGCCCCTATATAATAAGTATACCAAATAGTCATTCAGGAAATACGGCGTGAGAGTTGCTCTTCTTCTACAGACAGTTCGAAGGGCATCAATATTATGTCTGTTGATTGATAGGGGCAGTTCTAGGGGGCGAGCAGTAATGGTTAGCAGCGGAGCATAGGTAGGGGGCTTGGAGAAAGGCGCTAACTAAAGGTCATAGGTCCCGGAGAAAGGTGGTGAGATCAACTCCCCTTAGCAGGCAGGCAGGCAGCCTTATAGGAGTAGGGAGGTCCCCGACCAGGAAGGTAGTTGCTGGAGGGGGAATCGAATCCAGAAGAGATCCATGAATCGGAAAGCACTCACTCAACCAGCCGAACAAGCAAGCCAAGCAAGGTAGAAGCATTAACCGATTAGGAGGTAGAAGTAATGGGTTCTTATAATCCGCCAAGCAGGCAAGCAAGCAGGCCAGCTGGTAGAAACCAGGTAGAAGCATAGGAGGAACCAGCGGCAGAAGCAAGCACAGGTAGAAGCCCGGGTCCGGCCAGGTAGAATAACCTGGTGGTGAGTTAAGGCAGGTGAGTTAGGGGAAGGAAAGGGGATAGGTGAGTGAGTGAAGATAGGTCCCTACCATCCCTGAATCAGGGTAGGTGAGCTTTAGTTCGTGCCTAGACTCCCTGAGTTAAGGTAGGTGGGTGGGATGGGATGACCCACTAGGTAAGTAAGTGAGTGATGGATAGTGCCACAATCTCAAATATCGGGGATGGCAATGACCTTCTTTACTCGAGATCGGCCGGATTCGAACCGGTAATACTGAAGCTACTCCTGCTCTCCTGCTATACTCTCCTGAATAGCCGCGTTAATAGCACTATATTAGAATACGTTACATGTATCTTATTGGCTGGCTTATCTCTTATCTCTTCTGGACCTGGACCTGTAAAGACAGCTCCCAGAGCTATTGGTATAGCACCCGAAGCCCTAAATCACCAGATCTACTGGGGCAACAGCGGTGAGAGTGACTGGATAGATTCATTCACTGGGGCTTAGGGTAGCTGGAGGTTACTGCCCGAAGTGCGGAATCATATATAGAGTAACTTAACTGAAGGAAAGGCCGCCCTACACACACCAAAGAACAGGCTGAAGGCTTCGAGCTTAGCAGAAATCAAGATTGGTGCCCTACCCTAAAGAAGCTGCCCCACATCGCAATAAAAGCACCACTAGCGTGCCACTCGAACCACTTTGTAAATAATACACTGTAGCCTGAAGTCAGACTGATGAGCCTCCCATTCGAAGAAGCAGCTACCGCAGTGGCAAGCGAGCCTCTTTTAATTGCAAGCGTACGTAACCTTTCGGATTGGCAACTGAGCCATATCACTTCGAAGAAGAAATTACCCATGTGGCCCCACTTTCGAAGAAGAAGAAGAAGCCTCAGTGCACCATCGGAGATTCGATGTGACGACTCACAGTGAGTCGTATAGCGACCAGTACGAGAGCGAGAGTAGCCATACTACTTATTCTGACTCTTCAGATTGATTAAGTGAGTTAGATTCTTAGCCTTTCAAAACTGTTTGTTGCACAGCTTCTGCTGGTAGCGGCACAGCCAGTCGATTTCTTTTTCTTTGGTCATTGGTAAGCCAGTGTGAGGTAGCCGCGTTAAGCCAGTGGTTGTTTTGGTTTGGTTTGAGTGGTGATTTGTGTGAATACGAGACGCTTAAACCCATTAGCTGCCGTTGAAGTGAGAGTTTGAGTAGTTCTGCTTCGTAGCCGACTTACGCTTTGCCTTTGACTGAGCCTCACGCCTGCCGATACTTCTACTGATGAGCCATACGCTTATTAACCTTCCGATACTTATTATGATTCGTAGACGAGCGATACTTACGATACTTAGTAGAGCCCGATTGGTGATATGTAGTCGTATAGATAGACCCCCACGGCCACTGCTGGTCTTGCTGCACGGCATACACCGTAGAGCCGCCAGACTGGTTCTTCGACTGGTCAACGTGATTTATTAAGTGTTTTCGTTTGACAGATAGAGCGATCTCCATCCATAATGACGTATGTAATGAAAATCAGAATAGTAACTCAATCTAGCCTTAAAGGGCATTGGAGTAACCTATCCCTTCCTTACTTCATATTGGTATTGGTCAGCCTGTTGATTCGACCGGTAGGTAAACTGGTACACGCTCTCGACCTGGCACTACTAGGTAGTACACGATGGGGGCTATGTCGATCTCGAACTGGGTCATCAAAGGGTCAACCCGCATGTCTATCGTAATGAAAAGAAAGCAGAAGTAATGGCTCGAGTGCGTTGTTCTCGATTCGATAAGGGCGTGTCCACAGTCCGCGATAGCCGCTAGCGACGACGTACCCGCTGGTGTTGATTCTATATCGTGTGATAGCCAGAAACAGTGATTGTTGTGAGTTGGTAGCCCGAATGGACCTGTGTACGTTTATTGTGATTGGTGACATAGCCCGGATCTGGATGATTCTCCGCTAGAGCCACATCTGCTGGTTGTGAGTCTTACCCCGCGAATGGTAGTCGTTCGAGTCAACGTCAACGTCTGGTTCAACTGGGTAGTCAACTGGTTCATCAACTGCTGGTGAAACGGCTGGTCCAACTGATGCGTCAAATGGGTCACTGCCAGGATCAAATGCTGATGGGGAAAATACATGCGGATGAAACTTCAGATGCGTCACCGGTGGAGGGTACACTGGTCAACGAATGGCACTACTACGTAAACTACTACTACTACGTTTCCATCGAAGGCGAAGAATCCTACCTATCCGGGCCATACCTCTCCGCCTTACCAGTGGCAGCACCTATACCTCTGATCGTTATCCGGCAGATGCGTCTAGCAAGTCTCCGGCCTAGCCCATCGACTCGAAATTATACGAATACTAGTACGTCTACTCGTAAGGCTACTAAGGCCCATTCAAAGGCTAAGTCAAAGTAGTATACGTCTCATAAGTCGTTTACGAATCGCATGGCTCTGCTGACCAATCAACCATCCACTGGCTATCCGGGTAGACCTCGCGGTACGAATAACAACTAGTCGTGGTCAGTGACGTGTGAAGTAGTCTCGGTACATAGACCACCCTCACCGGTCTATATACGTTGACGACGTATGCGGGCTATGAATCTTGAGGTATGGCGGTGTTACGTTGTGTGCGGGCCTGACTATTGAGGTATAGAGCACCCACACGACACCAAAAACTATCGAGAGAGGACCCAGAGCCACCTACAGCACACCGGGTGGTTGGGGCTGCTGTGTGGCCAAACAAGTCCGTATACACTAAAATGTTGGATGAAAGTCGATTACGTGAACGCGTAGTACGAAGCTGCTACGTCCGGCCTTGCAAATGTGGGAATCAAAGGCAATTCTCATTTATAAATGAGAAAGAAACCCCATCTCTTGTTCCCTCCCCTTGATGGGAGTATTTCATTAGTTCAATCATAAGCTATTCGACCTGGCCCCGGTCCTGGCACATCTGGATAGACACGGTATGTACCAAAACCCGGAACACATAGGGATGCAGCGGGCTCTGGATCATCTATAGGCAGGCTCTTCATCACGATCACGAAAAATGCCTAATCCTGATCTCGATCTCTGTAGGTATGTTACCTAGAAGGTGGTGGTAGTTCCCTTGCCATTGGTAGTGGATAAGCTACTGATGATGCTGGTAATGGGTCTACTACTGGGCCTTGATTCCGGGAGGCTCGCTTTGGATCCCGATCACGAAGGTCCGAATCTTAAGCTCGATCTGTAACATCATAATCTGGATAAGAACCACAGGAACTGAATCACGCTTATCTGGAACGGAATCACGATCATCGAAACTGAATCACTATCACGATCATCGAAACTGAATTACTATCACGTAGGTAAACTAAAGAAATGGCTGGAACTGGGGAATATGAAATCTTCTCTCTCTCTAGCTAGGAAATCACTATCATTATATATGTCATTACGCCATACTGAACCTAAACTACTACATGCTCATATATAACTAACTACCACCATGCCCAGGTACGTTAGTGACTCGACTGATAAGGACCGGCAACGGGGCTCGACTGTTTTGGTTACTTATTTGAGAGGGGCAATAAGTAAACCCTAAACTTTAGTTGCTCGACCATAAGCCCCCCACCCAATAAGTAAACCCTAACCGGCAACGGGGCTCGACTGATAAGGATGCTTCAGCAGGCTCGACTGTTAAGGACCCTTTAGGGGGCTCGACTGATAAGGCCGCCATCACCCTTTAGGGGGCTCGACCAGCGGGAGAGGAGAGGACCGGCAACGGGCTCGACCATTAGGGAGAGGAGAGGAGAGGACCTTCCACCTGCCGAGTGACTGACCTTATGGGTGACTGAACACGATATGGGAGCTAGAGGTCCACGATATAGGTCCACGATATGGAAGGCTTCATGGGGCGAGTCGATATGGGTTGGGGATACTAATTGATGGTTTGCGATTCGTGGCTTCATGGGCTGGCTTCTCCGCTTCATGGGGAACGGTATTTCATGGGGAACAGAACTGGGCTGTGCAGCTTTCGTTTCAACCCAACGATGGGCCGGCTGTGCTCCTCTCGACCCACCCTACCGATGATTAGCAGTTTGCGCTTCTCTCGACCCACCCCCGTAGCTTAGGACCAGCCTTCCCGTTCGCTTTCGTCCTCCTTGACCGTCTTAGGACCAGCCGGTAACCCGATAAGCTGGGTAGGACCAGCCTTTTGAATTGAGGGGAAGAAATCGATCTATCATTCATGGCATAATAACATATATAATATATGCATTCACGCTCTCTCGATCGAATAGGGTGAGGTACGAACGCTCGACTGTTAAGGCCGCCATCGGCTCGACTGTTAAGGAGAGGACCCTTTAGGGGCTCGACTGATAAGGATGCGTAAGCATGCTCGACTGTTAAGGCCGCCATCACCTTTAGGTGCTCGACCATAAGGACCTTTAGGTGCTCGACTGATAAGGACCCTTTAGGGGGCTCGACTGATAAGGAGAGGAGAGGATGCGCAAGCAGGCTCGACCATAAGCCCCCCACCCAATAAGTAAACCCTAACCTTTAGGTGCTCGACCACCGCCTTTTAGTTACTTATTTGAGACCCAATAAGTAAATTGAATGCGTTAGCATGCTCGACTGTTAAGGCCGCCATCACCTTTAGGTGCTCGACTGTTAAGGCCGCCATCGAGAGGATGCGTTAGCATGCTCGACTGTTAAGGCCGCCATCACCTTTAGGTGCTCGACTGATAAGGCCGCCATCGAGAGGAGAGGAGAGGATGCCCCCGGCAGGGTGAGGTAACGAACGCTCGACTAAAAGGAGAGCAAGGACCGGAGGGCTTGCGCTTCCTAGTGCAAGGACCGGCAATATTAAGGGGTATCATTCCGCCCGCTAATAAAAATGCATATAGATGTATATCCATTCCATATCCACGATGTATCCGGATGGATATGGATCATCTATATCTTTCTGAATATATCTATGAATAGATCTCCCTATCCATTACATGTGGATCTGGTTATACATAAGGATATCTATATATATAGATATATATATATAGATATCCGTGTATAGGTAGATAGATGCCCATCTCCATATCTAACTAAGTATATGGCATGATATGGTATGATCGATATCCTAGCCGTAGCCGCTAGCCTCAATATGAGTTGCGTTGAATCAAATTTGCCAACGCGCATAGCGAGAAAGACTATCAGCCTTCATCCGCTTCGCGAAAGCCGCACAGCACATAGCCGGAAGTCAGAGGGCCCGTACTACCTACCTGCCTAACCCTTTCCGACCGTACGAACGGAAAGCGCCTTCTGAACAATAGGGGAAGGGGCCTATGTATTTGCATTACCTTTGCATGCAGATTTTGACCTACACCACCCAGCCAATCTCCTAGCGGATGTTCCTGCCACCACGCCGCAGAACGGGATTGATGCTCGTGTGGAACCAACCTTGGATTGGATTTATAGCGTAACAGCGGTGAATGAAACGTAACACAATATTACGCGTAACATCGGGTTCTGGATCGCTGCCTACGGGGAACTAAGCCACCCATACGGACACTCGCTACTGACTGATAGGCACGATCCTATCCGAGTCCGATAGGCGGCTTGCCATCATTGCATCGGTTTCGGACGGAGAAGGAGAGCCACCCGTAGCATCATCAGGAGCACCTTACTTCCAAGGTACCCACCCCCGCATAGGAGGTTATATTAGCATGATGCTTCCCAACGCCGCAACGAACCAACCATGGGTATTGTATTGCATTATACAAAGAATCGATACGAGAGAGTTATCGGGTTAATCCGAACCGGGTAGGCAGCCGAGATTCACATGTACGTGCAAAGAGGGGAATAAATCCTCTCCCTTTAGTCGAGCCCCCTACCGGGTCCTCACCATCGGAATGGTGAGCCCCTACCGGTCCTCTCCTCTCCTCTCGATGGCGGCCTTATCAGTCGAGCACCTAAAGGTCCTTATGGTCGAGCCCCCTAAAGGGTGATGGCGGCCTCTCCCTTTTGGTCGAGCACCTAAAGGTCCTTATCAGTCGAGCCTGCTTACGCATCCTTATCAGTCGAGCCCCCTAAAGGGTCCTTGACAGTCGAGCCCCTGCCGGTCCTCGATCCTCTCCCTATCGAGCGAGTACCTAAAGGTCCTCGAGGGGTGGCGGGGGGAAGCTTGAGCCTACCTATCCCCCCGCCGCCCGATGGAACGGGAGCAGTTGGTTCCATCGGCCGACAGCAGTGGCTTCTGTACGTGATCGTAGTATATCACGTCGTCTCGCGGCGACCCTGCCTATCTGCATCGAATAGTACCTATCTATCTATGCACTATGTTCCGGTTCACTGATAAGGAAAGGAGAGTTTGGGGTCTACGATGGTTCAGGTATGATCCTTCTGGCTGGGGAGATACATGCCAACTATGGGGGTTACATTATGTCCAAAATGTATGTCGCCCGCCCCCCCCCCTACCTATTTATAAGGCGTAACGTCTTGAAAGCCGGGTTCGTTACCCAACCCACCGCAGATACTACCATCGATCGGAGCGGAACAACCAGAGGAAAAAGTGGAGCTAGAAAGCCGTATGATAGGTGGTAACTATCTCGTACGGTTCGGGGGGTAATCGGCGCACTCTGATCAGTGGGGAATATCTCACTCCATCGAACATACAGGGAATTGGAGGTAGCATTCCACCGATGTTAAGCCATGGACCGGTTCCTCCAGCCCCTTCTCCATGTGTCGGTTTTCTATATGACCGGCATAAGACTCGACCTGCTAAATATTATGGAGGTTCAGTAAGCACCATGCCGAATCCCCCTACCATTTTGTTTTCTTCCACTTTAGCCAATATGAGTTTACCTGGTACTAGCAGCTTTATCGGGGAATTTCCCATCTTAGTAGGAGCTTTCCAAATCAATAGCTTAGTAGCCACATTAGCAGCGCTTGGGATGATTCTAGGCGCAGCGTATTCCCCTTGGCTATATAATCGTGTGGTTCTTGGAAATTTAAAACCCAATTTCCCCCATAAATTCTCCGATCCAAATGGAAGAGAAGTTCCGATATTTCTACCTTTTCTCGTTGGAGGGGCGACCGTCCGTTGAACTACCGAATAAATGGATGGTATGATGAAAGTGATCACGACATTGTAGGTGCTCGCGATGGGACGGATGCAACTTACCTCATCAACAATGGGTGACATAGCCCGTTGCAAAAGTCCCCCGGAAAAGGGAAAGGACGGGGGGAAGGCGACCTCGTGTCTCCGAAGGACAGTTGAGTGACTCATGAATGCTGCCGGGTCGGACGAGCCAATAACTCGGACGCGTTCGGTCAGTTTTTTGAGCAATAGCAAGAAATAGTATCGCAGCGTCATCCTCACCATGATATGGACTCCAAGTTTCTATGGCAGGCAGAAGAGGACCGGCAGGGTGCGTAGCACGCTCGACTAATAAGGCCGCCATCGACGGAGTCACTCACTATTCCGATGGTGAGGGGCTCGACCATAAGGGAGAGGAGTTTCCAACTTCAATATGATGATGAAAATGCGCCAGCCGCCGATGCCGGAAGCACGACTGGGGTCTCCGCTCGGACCGGCACTACTGGTCCGAGATCTTACATAAGTAACGTAAGCATGAGAGTTTTTGGTAGTACCGGTGAACCAGGTGGCCGCAGGGAATCTGGGACGGAGGACTCGTAGTATCTAGCTAGATAGCGAAACACCCGTAATGAATAGGGGCTTACTCTGGCTCGCACCTTATTGAACAGCGAACCTGCTGGCTGTCTGGGTTTTCTGTGCGATACGAGGGGGGATGGCAGCAAAGGAAGATATCCCGTTGGTTATACCAGAAAGAATTTGTTACTTCATTTGTTACGGCAACTACGATCTATCCATCTATAGTGCATTCTGGCTGGGATAACCTCAATCAAAAGGTTCAATTTACTTATTGGGTGGGGGGGCTTATGGTCGAGCCTGCTTGCGCATCCTGAAAGGTCTTAACTGAGCTCTGCTCAGGGATAACCTACAAAAATGACCTACACAAATGAAAGATCTATAGTGCATTCTTTCTTTCACTATAGATCGTAGTTGCCCACTTCTGGGAGAACACAAATTCTGGGCGAGCCATACGAGTGGTGAGTCGAAAGGCGGTTCTGCGTGCGGGCTGCCCCTATCGATCCTATTCGTAGAAGGTGACGGAGAAGAAGTCTAAATCAACGGACATGAACATTGATGGACGTTGCACACTTGAATGACACGATCTGGCTTTCAATACGTTACGCCTAGCCTGCTAATACGTTAGTTATGCCTAGCTTTCAATATGCTACGCCTTAAGGTTATCCCGCTCGCTTTAGGGAAAGGAATAACCAGGGAATTTGTTACGGCAACTACGTACGATCTATAGTGCCTACCTACATTCTGTCACTATAGATCGTACGTAGTTGCCTACTTCTGGGATAACCCAAATTCTGGCCTCCACACTGGTGCGGTGGATAACATTATAAAAGAGTTAATGGAATGGCCCAATCCATTCCATCCAATAAAGGTTATCTCGTAGGAGCCAGACATTCATTTGTACAAATCGCGAACATAGACCGTAGAGCCAGCAACTAAGAGCTGGGTACCAGACCAGACCATATCAGGTGCCAGATCCGAGAATAAGAAAACTACAGTGGAGATCAGATCGTGGCGCTGCACCAACCACGTAGTAGGCGAAGACCTTAATCCGAATGGTGATTGCGGCCCGCTTATGTCATATGAAGACTCATGGCTGGGAACAATCCGGATGGTTTGGATATGTCAAATAAGAATAGGAATAATAAGAAAAAGAATCAAAGTCCAGGTTGGTCGGTGAGCCTAGTGATAGGAGACTATCCAGCTCGGTTCGGAGAGCACTTGTTTACTACGATTCAGGGTGAGCAGAGCGGCAAGAGATTGATTCGCTGCTCAATGTTACGGCCTAAATGTTGAACTATCGACCCTACTTGCTTGGATGGGTGTTCACCCTAAAGTGTTCCCGGACCGTATGCATACCTCCGTAGGTAACTTAGTGCAACATGGCAAATTCCATCGAAAGAGATCAGCAGATAAAATAGGAACGGCCTTTAGGATCTCCCTCGACCTATATAATAGGTCCGAAGGAGATCGACCCATCGGGAGATAGCATTTATGCACTCGACCGGTAGGGAGAGGATTCCCTCGACCTCCTATGTCGGTCGAGTGACCTATTAATTAGTAAGTCGAGGGTCCGAAGGAGATCGACCTGGGGCGTGAGAAAGTGCATTTATGTATGCACTTTACGACGCCCCAGGGAGAGGGAAGTGCGTGCAGTGAGCGACAGCGAACTAACAAGCTTAGATACGCCCGATCGGAGATCCAACGGTATCTCCCCATGATCTTTCACCTCTGTCCCCGGACCGTATGCATATCGAATCAATACCTACTGGTGGGCGGGAAAAAAACAAACACAACTATTCGAGGAGCCGTTGAGGGCCTTCAGTGTTCGGCAAGTTTCATGCCTATTGTCATTGTATTGGAATGGATCGGATAGGCGCCCCAACTCCGCTCTATGGAAGAAGTAAAATGCTATTCTAGGCGCCCGGTGGACGTTGTTGGTCTGCCCAAGGCTGGGGTGAAACTCATGTAGTCATCTTGAAGGTTTAGTCACTCAAGCAGACATATATCATCTCTCTCATTCATGACTGGACTCGCTGGAATAACCAGACCTAATGGATCGAATCACCATAGTGGAACCAGGCAAGACATCCAGAGAAGGTGGTTGGGTTAGTGAGTTAGGCCAACCGAGGGATGAAAGCTGTAAGGGAGTGACATCCTTGCCCCCCGGAGGGAACAAGCGGCTTCGCACCTTCAGGTTGAGGAAGTTCTTGATTCCATCCTCGTGACTTCCGGCTAGTGAGATGGAATCCAATGAAGGACTACCCTTAGCTATAGCCGGTGTGGGAGGGGAGAAAGAAAGAGAATCGGGGGGCCCAACTATCATCCACCCACCCACCCCTGGAAGGACTTCACTACATAGAATTCTTCAAATGCCGGGTAACCGATAGAAACAAAGGATCTTGCCTCCTCTCGAGCTACCTTCCCTCCCTCCCATCGATAACCCGGGAGTTCGATGAAAGTAAGCTATGGCCCGATATAACGTAACAAAGGATGGTGGTCCAGCTGCTTGCCTTCCAAGCACCGGTTGCGGGTGGGGGGGGAATTATAGCTTATTATAGTTACAATCCTTCTTTCTATGTTAGTCCCTTTGTTCATTATGCTGAGGCCCCACCCCCGGTGTTGACTATTGAACCCCCGGACGGTGGCCAAATAAACGATAGGTGCCTAGTTCCGGGTGGGAGGGCCAACAATGCTTCTGTGAGGCTGGCCTCGGTGGCGAAAACAACTCTAGTTGGAGATGGGCTAGCTTCCTTGGAGATGGGCTAGCACTGCCTTCCAAGCACCGGATAACTCTATCTAGTTGGGACATCCATCCTAAACTTCTCTTTTGTTTGGCTTCCTTCCTCCGCAAACTCTCTCTGGTCGATGACGGAGGTGTTTCCCTCTCACTGGTAAAGCCTTTCCGTAACGCTTTCTGTCTAGGACTTGAACCGGCCATGGCCCCCCACCCCTACTATAGTTTAGAAAGGGCTTTGCTTTCGGAGGCATGAGCCATAAGCCATAAGCCATAAGGACCAACCAGACTAGGGGGGGAACCGGGGTGAAACGGCAACCGGACGAGAACGTGTCGTAGCTTCCTTCTGTTCTAGCAGTCCCTCCGCCGTATACCGTATACCGTGCTCCAGCTCACGGCTTCCTCCTGTTCTCGCTCCGTATCCTATTACGTACGTAATATGAGGGGATCAAGGGCCCTTACTTCTTCATAGGGGTCACTCACTATTCATATGGTGAGGGATCTTGGACAAGACTTGGCGCTCGGCCGACCGCCATTATAGAGTAGAGGGGGCCCCTTTAGTATAGTAGGGCACCGTATACCATATAATGGATAGATAGAGAAAAGGAAGAAAGGAGAGCTTGTTGTCCGGGAGTCCAGCTGGGAAGGGAAGCTCAACGCAATAGAGTGAATCTCCAGTTAGCGAGGCCATATAGTTATTATCCGGTTAGCGAGTTCAGTTCTCCATCCGGATAGTCTGCTTCTCTCGTCTGAATTTCACAAAGGTCTTCTTCCATGATGAGTCTCTGGATTGTGTTTCTTTTAGGAGAACTACTGAACCAGTTACCGGCTTTAAACACGCTCATTGGGCAGTTCTTCGTTCTATGTCCTGGATCTCACAATAGCGACTCATCATAGATGGAATCCAAGCTCTCTCTGGTCTTGATTGGTTGATAAGTACTACCACCGGTGACCAGCCACGTAGGCTCTGTGGGCGGTGGGTTCCTTCTCTCTCCGTTCAATCACCATTGCGAGTGTTAAGCTCATGATTGGAAGAGACTATTCATCAGGGAAGACTTCTGGAATGAATACGAGATAAGAAGCTGACTGTCTTCCTTCTCGCTGGATTGAAGAAGATAGATATCCAAGGTTAGACTGTAGGATTGCTGGAATTAGCTTCCTTCTTATATACCATAGATCAATAGCTTCTTTCTTCGCTTCGCTTCGCTCCCCTTGCCCTCAGAAGCGCAAGCCCTACGGACCTTGCCTGAAACTCTGAAGATGATGATTATAAGATAGATCTCTATCTGGTTCTCCTTTCAATTTACTTATTGGGTGGGGGGGCTTATGGTCGAGCGGCCTTACGGCACCTTATGGCATTCATTATATTCCGTATGATACGAGAGCTCCGGTTCCGGTTCTACTTATGGATGGAATCCGGTTCTCCTGATTGATTGCTTGTATTCCTGGCTTGGCTAGTTCATACCAAATCCGATCTCCCTTGCTGGTTGGTGTCAGAGGTCTGGTCTTTCTATTATTGCTTACAAGAGAATCCGTACTATCAATCATTCGCATAAGAACAACTTGCATTCTTTCGGCTCATAAGAGTCCTTGCCTGCTTGCTCCTTTGCTTATGGATGGAATCCCGGATAAGAACAAATTGAATCAGCTATCGCTCCCTTGCCGTCAGTATAGCTTGCTAGCCTACCTTACAACTCGCTTTCAGTTATAGCTTGCCTACCGGAGTACTCGCATGAAAGAGATTATGAAATTCGCAATAAGGAATAAGCTCTCGCTCCCTCGCTTTAATAAAGAATACAGGATAATAACTCCCTTCCTGGCTTGGTGCTTGTTGCTTGCAGCTGGCATTGTGTTTCGGAACTTGCCTTACTAAAGAGTTTAAGATAATACAGGATCATAACAACGAGCAAGAAAGAGCTAGCCAATGGCGGCTCGTGGAGCGAGGCTAACGTCAGTTAGTGGAGTAGGAACGTCAGTTAGTGGCCTGCCTACTATAATGAATTCGCTATAAGAGTATCCCTCGCTTGGCTTGCTTGAGTGAGTGGGCTACTTTCACTCAATCTCTTATTTCTATATGTCAATGTCATTTCTGTTGAGTAAGGATACCCTCTTATGACAGGCTTGTTGCTTTCGTAGCTCTATCTCTATCTAAGCTACTGAACCTCGTCCACTGGGGATAGCTTGAATTAAGAAGCTTGCTTCCAGTCTGATAGCTTGGATCCCTTCCTTGCTTCTGGATTGAAGTGCATACTTGCCTACAGGAGTACTCTAATCCGATCTACCTTGCCTGGGATAGAGCTTTGCTTTGGTACCGGATAATCACTCTATTGCTTATTGATTGCATTAAGACTCTTTTTAAGGGGTTCTACTTTGCTTTAATGAAGACAAGCTTCCCTCACCATATGAATAGTGAGTCCCTCTCCCTATGGTCGAGTCACTAACGTACCTCTTCAATTTACTTATTGGGTGGGGGGGCTTTTGGTCGAGCAACTAAAGTTCCTCTCCTCTCCTCTCCCTCTTCAATTTACTTATTGGGTGGGGGGGCTTATGGTCGAGCACCTAAAGGTCCTTAACAGTCGAGCACCTAAAGGTTAGGGTTTACTTATTGCCCCTCTCAAATAAGT
>Ga0115848_100414_pt1 | contig 16432 bp, 10 predicted proteins | sample InSIn3gowninarea_FD_83862 | JGI IMG/M metagenome (GOLD analysis project Ga0115848, IMG submission 83862) | reverse complement strand
GGTCTTATATAGGCTGGTCTTCTCCAGTGATGTCTGGGCTTGTACGGTCCCCGTTAGGTGAGGAGGAATCAGGACGAGAGCTTATCCAGTGAGGAGGTCTGGTCAGCAGGTCCAATCTTGCACGGTTCAAGGCAGGGACGTTCTCAGGTACGGACGGTCCGGTGAGCTCTGGTCCAGTCAGGTCAGGTGAGGCCGATAGATAGCGAGTGATACATTACAGGTAGGCACTTCAGGACATGGCTTGCTTTGGCCTTCCATTAGGGTTTATCGCTTTACCCATTAAGGAGGTAGTAGCCCTATCGCTTAGATATACGCTACCCACCCATACTAGCGCTTGCATCGCTTAGCAAGCAAATAAGGACGTGACACTGCACTTGGCTAGAGGATAAAACCCCTATTTACTGCGACAAGTCTTGGATCCAAAACAGGGTTTATGCTGCTTTCCACAGGATCTCATTTGAAGACATCCGCAAAAGATGAAAGAAACAGCGACACTTTTAGCCATTAGGAGGACCTGGCATAAAGACAGAGCATGTACGGTTAGGTCTTATCCGATACAGTCCGGTTAGCTGGCTGAGGAGTCAGAACCAGAACGGGAAAAGAACATTGCTTGCTTTGGTTACCTTCCCTTGACGGTTGATCAATATACTTCCCTTTAGAGAAATACTTCCCCATTATACTTAGCCCTTGACCCTTCGATTGGCAACCCTTATCGCTATACCTTGAACCTCAATCTAGAACTACAACTTATCAGAGGATGGATGGAAGAAGGATGGACACCTCTTTGGATAGGACATGAACACAAGCCGGGAATACTTAAGTACTACGCTCTCCTCCCGGCTAGAAGCAAAATGCCAGGGGGTCGCTCGTCTTCGTTTCCCTGATAGTGCTTGGAGGATACACCTTGCACTAGGAAGCGCAAGACCCTCCGGACCTTACCCTTCCCCTTTCTGTTAGCTTTATTGTACGCAGCCATTTATGCTCGCCTTTACCTCCTACCGCTACTGCCCAACCCACCCTCCTTCCTTACGACCCCGCTACTGAATCGTTACCCCAATTCTACTAGACCTTTTTATTCAACCTTGAGCAAGCTTTTATAGAGCACACATTAGGGTCGAGCAATACCCAAAAGAGTACACACCGGGGACGGATCATTGAATCGCATAGACCGACGAGTGATAGATAGACAATACGGGAAGCGGGTACCGGTCTTATCCAGTCAGGTTAGTCAGGACCAAGAGAGTCAGGACCAGACCCGGTTTCATCAGGACAGCAGTGCTTTTTGTTACCTTCCCATTAGGGTTACACTTGGACTTTCTTACATATAAGATCTGTACAATACTAGCTCATTACTATCCATGATATTCAAGTAATGAATGACTCTATATTACTAGTACATAACCATTACAGCTCTTATACTATCTCTATCATAGCGGAAAGAAGAAAGAGCGTGTACGGTTAGTCTTATCTGATACGGTCCGGTGAGCTGAGGAGTCAGGACGAGAGCGGCGAGTCAGTACGGGTGAAACTTCTGGAACATGATTTATTGATTGCTACCTTCCCATTATGAGGGGGTTCAAGAGAGATAAACAACTAAACCAGTGATGGATGGATTGATGGACGAATGAACTATTAAGAAGAACCTGTTCATCACGAGTCGCCAAAAAACCTGTGGTGTGGTTGAGCGGGAAACGAGTGCGTGAGCGAGAAACGAGTGCGTGAATAAATATCCGGTTAGCTTTATATATGCTGCATGGTTATCAGGGCAGGATCCAACGGGTCCGCTTAGGAGAGTAAGGAGGGAGTCGAAAGAAAGGGCATGGCTTTTTCACTTTCCCATGATCCCCTCCGGAGGCAGAACACCATGAAAAGGGATCAGTCTTCAAGTGCCTAAGTTCAGTCTCCGTTCGATAGGTACGAGAGTAGGAAGTCGGGTTCGAAGCCTTATTCAAAGACAGTTCGAGGGACTTTCAGCAAAGCGGTTTCGTCTGTCAAGGCTTCTACGCCCTGTAATTCAGTGATTTTAGAGTGAAAGAGAAAGGGAATTCCACAACTAGATAGGAATAGGCCCATGCAAAATCAGTATATCGGGAAACGGGAGTCAACGGGGGGCAGTTAGCCCGGTCGATCGATGCGGTGCTGAGGTCGCACTTCTCTTAATGAGTCTGTCCATTCGAGCAGTCTGTTGGAAAAGGTTGTAATCCCTCTCTTGGTGATAGTCGCTCTTCATCAGCTTATAGTAGGAGTTGAGCTCTTCCGCTAGCTTACTAGCTCTGGTAGTAAGGCTCTTCGGTCAATAGTTCCACTGGAAACTGCTTCCTGTATCACTGCTTTTCATTTTCAATTGTTAGAGTAGTCTCGAGCCGCGCTCCTCTGCCATGCGAAGGGAAGATCGGATTGAATGGCTAGCGAACTCAACCCTTGCGGCAAGAAAAGGACTCAATAGCTCATAGCCGGGGTGTGGCTCCCCTTTATTACTTCTCTTACTTATTATTTATTGGCCTGGCCCCCTTTGGTCCGAAATAGCCGTACGCACTCCTCCATATCCCACTCTGGAGGTAGGGCCCAAAAATCCTATCTTTTTTGTTGAGGGGAAGTAGGAATGGAGTGGCTCATGCCAGACCTGAGAGATCATCCTACTTATCAGCTAGTTATCGGCTAGCTCAATCGCAAATCGGGCATCCCATGATATATTCAGCCAGCTTGTTAGCTCAGCTTGTCTCCCTCGGGACTCGCCATTCTCACTTATATAGGATTCCATTTCGTCTCCACAAGTTAGCCTGTCTGCCTGCAAGGCCCAATCGAAGCAGATTGTCCCCGACCTTAAGGGTTCCGGATAGCGCCCCTTCACTTGTAGTTTCGCTACTCTAGGACATCAACACCAACTCAGGCTCCAGCCCTAACTTCAGCTTTAGATTCAACTTCAAATTAGGTACCAGCCTTGGCATAGGCCTAAATCAAGCTAAAGCTTTTCTCTTTCAAGCCAAGCTATCGCTTTCCTCTAGTCCGAAAAGAGACGGGTATTCCTAGTTTGGCTACTCAGGCTGTTGGTTAGCGCAGCAGTAAGAACAGGTCCGGATAGGGAAAATAAGGTGCGGGCCAATCGAAACGAAATGGGCGTCAGCCCGCTAGCAACAAAGAGAGTCCTCTCAAGCTACATATTACTTACACTTGATTCTTTCTTTCCTTTGAAGCGAGTGAAGGGAACCACAGGTGTGGTGCCCAAATGCTGGTCTGGAAGGAATTTGTCATGTTTGGATACAGCTCTCCCTAGTCAAATGGCTTTGCGTACACCTACCAGCTATGTGTTGATGAATCTTCTCGATGCTGCTTATGACCGAGTCCCCTACGGGGCGGAGGCTTCACTGTATTATATAATTATTACCATCCTGAACGGCAAAAGCAGAAGCAGTTTAGTCGAGTGGATTTCATCCCATGCTTAAAGCTAGATCGAATCAAATAAGTGTTTGCCGGTTCCGGTCCGACCCAAAAGAGAGAAAGTTTTGCCAGAGCAGAGAGGTCGGGATACTCATGAGAATCGGATGGATGTCAAGGCTTTCACTTCCCAGGGAAAACAACCACATATCCATATACAACTATACCCCATTTTGATCGACTGATTCTTCTGCAATGGCTGGATATGGGCGGAACCTGGCTAAGGCACCAATTAATAAGGTCGCCCTCTTCTCATCCCTCTCCTAATGTGTTCCGATAGCCAGGAGTTCGGGCGGGCCCGTGTCAAACAAACAAACCAATCAATTGGAAGCGGAACTGCCAGTCGAGGAGCTAGAGGAGAGGTTCCTTAGCGAGTACCCTCGTTTGATCTGATCGCCGGTCAAGAGGAAGTATCGGAGCCGGGGAGAACACAGTTGATATTAAGTAAATAGATGGACGGACAGATATGAGCTCAGGGATAGGGATTTCAAAGCATTTCTATTACTGATTGCAGCTGTATTCTTTTCTTTCTTCCCTCTGTTCCATAGGCTTAACCGGAGGATCTATATCGATACAGACAACTATGGATAGAGATCCGGTCATTCCTCTCCCCTTCCAAATGCTGAAACCAAGCCCTTGCTCACTGAACTATCCTTTGGAAGGGAAGGTGAACTCTTAAGAATGACCAATTGGAAACACACAAACACGAATAGTTGCCCTGATAGAATCAATCGAACTACCGGCCGGCGGACTCTGCTTTTCACAGTAACCCGAAATCCGCCCCCACTTCAGGCTGTGATTGAGAGTGACTTTTCGATGTCGATTCTTGCAAGCAAGCACTCGGCTTAAAGCCCTTCCCCGGACAGACTAGACTAGCTGAACGACCGATTCAAGTGAAACGAAAGCCTTATCACTTAAAAGATTGGATTTTCGCCCAGAAGCGGTTAATGCACGAGGAGATAACGGATTTGTGGATCCGGCTTTCATTTAAGGATTTCTTGTCATGTCATCAAAAAGGCATGATTCTCTTTCTTGGTAATAGGTGGAAGTCTTCTTTTTCCGTAACCTGAATGGATTGGTACGGTATTCAACCTAAACAGGGATGGAATGGTAACAGCAATGGAATGTGTTCCGTTAAATGAATGAAAGGAGATTTCTATTACTCAAACAAGCATGAAACGTATGCTTGGATCTTTCCCCAGTACCTTTAGTCTAAGCAATCATTGAAGATAGAGATCTTTCTTTGAGACTTCAACTTGAGACTTGAGACGTTTCACTTTCGACTTTAAGTCATTTCTTTGACCCTCTTTCAACTTAGAGCAAAGCAAGCTGACAAGCAAGCTTGCGAATCCATTTATTGATTCCCCGGGACCAATAGCAGCTACATAAATTTGAAGGAGAATCCGTAGGGGTCGTTCCTAGAATAAGCGGTACCTGATGAACCCACCATTACGACTTTCGACAATATAAGAAGAATTCTAAGTCCTATTTACTTGCTTGCCCTATCAAGGAAGGACATGAACAAGATGGGATAAGCGCATCGGAGTAAGGAATAGGTTGCAGTGGTCCTACGGGAAGGAAGCGACAAGTTCCTCGGATAGGCACCACCCATGAGGGGTCCGAAACGACGCTTTCTCCGGGCAGAGGTGGCGCTCCAGCTCCATTTTCAATGTTTAGCAATGCCGATACTGCATATCGCGCATGCCTGATAAACATCACAGAAAACTTCTGCTTTAAGCTATAGCTAGGTCTGAGCCCCTTTCTAATCAAGTTTTGTCTCTTCTTTCCCCATTTACAGGGGATTGACTAACCCCACGGATATGTTGTCACATTTAGCTCAGCCTGTTATAGCGAGCAAGCAAAGCCTACTTCTACTTTGTTGGAGAGAAATCCTGCCCCCTAATGCTATCAGCGGATCATAAATGAGCCCAGCTTCGCTAAACTCGCACCGACCGTTAAATACGCAAAGTCTGAAGCAGCTGGCGTTGTTGGCATCCTACGAATATGCACTACTCTAGCACGCTTCTCCATAGGAAGGCGAGGCTTGCCCGCCCCATCCTTCCTTCCCTTGCTTCAGGCCCGGATCTTTCTGGAAAGAGATTGATATTTGAGCCGATCAAGCAGGGCGGGGGTTACCGAAGATAAGGATCTAGGGGTTCTCGCTGAAGATAAGGATGCATAGAAGCGTGGTACCATACTAGTACAAGCCATCACAAGTCTAAGCTGTAGCCATGACACGAGTACAAGTCATCAGCAGATTGATTCTCTATCTCGCCTCTTTAGAGCATCTATATCGCCAACCAAGGAACGTGAGCCAACCAGGGCACGTGAGCCAACCAGGGCACGTTATATCAAAAACTATCGAATCAATACTAGCAGGAAAGAGTCAATTGATTCTTCCCAGATTTGTCTTCCTCGAATAGTCACCATCATTTGTTTCTTTGTTCATTCCCGAACCGGGCATTTTTCACCCATCAACTTCATTTCCTAGATCTGGAGGGTCGTGTGTTCTTGCATCTCGTTATCTTCATTTTCTCTTATCCCTTTTGTTCAAACGTTCTCTTCCGGAGTGGTCCCTAAAGCGCTTGTTCAACATCTTTTGATTCATGTAGCGAAACTGTCTGTGACAATTTGGACTTCGGGAATAGAAGATGCTGGAATGGGATAAGGAATGGATATACGTATGTAATAGATGGCCAGATCCTTCCAAATATCGATCCGTCGATTATCTATTTTTATAGCTTCGTTAACCTGAGCGATCGATTGCTTGATTGGTTGATTAACTAACGTGATATTCGTCTTTTCCTAGAGTGAATCCGCTTATTGCCATATTCCTTTTTGGATATCCGTCAGCAGAGAGGATAGTCCGAATCGACTTTGCCTGGATACCATGGACACGTATTAATCCCTGGGTCTAGAGCATAGCGAATCGGGGGTTAGGAAAAGATAGCGGTAGATAAGTAAGTAAGTAAGGGTTATCCCCCTAAGTCAAAAAAAGGTTATACCCTTGCCCTCAGAAGCGCAAGCCCTCCGGACCTTTCTTTATTGCCAATTCTAAATACCCATCCTTCTAGCCCAGCTCATCAGTGTGGAAATTCATTAGTCGGTCGAGAAAGACCTGAAAGTAAAGGGGAAGGCCCATCCTGGCGGGGTTTACGGGTGAAAAAGAGCAGGTTGATAAGGATCGATCATAGGGTGGGGTTTACTTCGCGTTAGAAGGGTTGGTCGATAAGGACCTTACTGGGCAGGACCTGCTCCCGTCGAACTCCAAGGATATTGATTCCCCTCAAATCTTGGGTGAAGTAGTGTATGGAGATATTATCACCCTATCCGCGCATCAACAAACCTTTGACTTTTCTTTTCACGGCGATCGGCAATGAAAAAGAAGGCCTTTCTTTCATCCTTTCATTCCTTGCACTAGGAAGCGCAAGCCCCTCCGGGACCTTCTTTCATATTTGAATACAATCGGAAATGGATTGGTTTTCAATCTATAGGAGGGAAATCCAGGGTGCAACTCGAAAAAACACACACACAGTATATATGTCTGTTCCTTTAGTATTGAAAGTGCTCACTCACTTCGTTCTCCCTCCGAACCCTAGACCTGATAGTGTAATCTCCGTTTCGGGTCGAATGGGACTAACTGGGAGTGATATACGCTCCTGGATCGATCTGGTCATGAGCAGGTGGAAAAGGGAGCTCCGACGACCCGCTTAAAATAGAGAGGCCATTCAAAGTATGCTGCCATTCATGGGCTGTTTGTTCCTAGTCGTCAACGCCCACCCACTACTGCTTATTCGGGTGCTTATCAGCCTAAGGACTCCATTACGCTCACGAGCTGGCTTACCCTTTCGTTCGCGCCTTCCATCCTGCATTCATTTATTGGCCGTACCAGGCCAGGGTATCTGACCTATGTTACGCCTAATCATCCCAAATTGTCATTTTTAGTGCTGTTTGCCAAGGGGAAAACTTATTCCTCGAGTCCTGTCTGGATCCTCTCCTTCACCCGCCTATCACTCATTATTCCTCTTGTGCGGGAGGCCTTGATGGTGCGGGATTCATTTATGGTGGATGGTGCGAGATTGCCTAATTCCGGTGGTTCGCCTGGTTCGTACCCTCAATGATCAGTGACAGGTATGTCTACACTTTTGAACGAATCGGGAAGCTTATCATTACTCTTGGCACGTTTGCGGCATCTCCTTCCGCCATTACTTTCTCTATCCAAACTATCTCTCTCCAACCGAAGCACAGGAAGGACACTTTAGATTACTTATTGAAAGGGAGGGCCCGGGAAGCTTAGATCAATTGGGAAGCCTGGTTAATATCTGTACTTTCAGCGTGCAAGCGAGGAGCCTCGTCCCGCCTACTCTCGCCTTCCTGCTCTAACCAAGTAATACCGCATCGATAATGAATACCGCGAGGAGGCTAAGGGCTTGCCGACGTATAAGCTCTTGAAATTGAAGACTAGCCAACGAGAAGTAGGTGTAAGGTGTAAGCCGACAAGAAGTAGGTGTAAGCCGACAAGAAGTAAGTGTAAGTTTTGGGCTTTTCTCTTTACTGGCCGGGCTGGCCTAACTGTTTTGTCTCTTGGCTGGCTGGAGGACTTAGCTTGCTCGCTAGATGTTTCTGTGTCGGGGCGTTCCATAGCTGAAGGATGGCTGTACTGACCCTAGTCCGAACAGGATCTAAGTCTCCCCTAGTGCGAACAGTAAGTTTGAAAGTAGCTAAAGTCAGTCTAGTCCCTGGAAGGAAAACTAATTACGAAGGCTGTAAGCACGAATCTGGTCTGGACAAACTAAGCTGTGGAAGCATGAAAAAACTAAGCTCTGTAGGCAGGAATAAGTCCCAGGCTCTATAAGCATGACCGGATTGTCTGTCTAAATGAATGAGTGGAGTAATAACATAAGTAATAGTCAATGTGTCTGATATACTCAAAACCCCCTCTATCTCTCTGGAAGCGTAAGCAGTAATCTGAAGAAAGCTCTGTAAGTATAAGTCAAAAGCTCTGTAAGCACGAATATGTGCCAAGCTCTGTCAAATCTGTAGCAAAAAAGCTCTGCTCTGGAAGTACAAATATAAAAAAAGCTGTGGAAGGACGACTTGGCTGTTCGAAAGAATGGGATAATAACATAAGTAATAAAAGGGAATGTGTCTTATCGACCAACGATGGAAAAACTCTGTAAGCACGACTAAACTCCTCCGGACAACCTTTTTGTTGATATGGAAGCCAGGAAAAAGTCCCAAGGCTGTAAGCAGGAATCGTAATAGTGTAGTAGTAACATAAGTAATCCAAAAGCGGTAAGCGTGTTCCCGCCCCGGGCTTTCTTTTCCCGGCACAGCTCTCTGATGGGTCTGACCGTAGGTTGTACTGTCTGACTGAGGCTGTCCTTGAGGCTTCCATAAAGGCTGTTCGGCTGACATAAAGTCCTTGAGGCTGACTGAAATAAAGGCTGTCCTTGAGGGTGTCCCCCCCGCCGCATGGTGTGGGAGCAACTAAGGCCTGGTGGGTCGTGCTCTAGCTCCAGCCGGTGCTCCAGCTCCATAAAGTCTCCCGTGTCCCTGGCTTAGGTGGGCAGGTGCTCCAGTCCAGCTCCAGCAAGTAGTAGGCAACGCCAGGCTTGTCAATAAAAAGTCCCTTGGCTTGTGAATGAGGCTTCTCGGCTGAGTGTGATAGCTAAATATCAAGTAGGCTCTTGAGGGTAGGTGATCTGATCTTAAAAAAAGCTAGGTAGGCATGGGTCTACTTCTGACCATATTCGTTCAAATAGGTAGGATCGCTGGACTAACTAGGTAGGCATCGGATGGCAAGATCTTAAGGTAGGTAGGTGCCCCAAAAACCTGGCAATCAATATATCCATAGGGTCCCGATCACCAGGGTATATAATAAAAAAGTCCATCGGGAAGGTAAAAGATCACGGATAGAGGCAGGCATAGTAAGAGGCTCCGGTAGCCACTATATAGGTTCCATAGGAATATCTAGTTCCATAGCCAGCATCACTCGCTTACTCAAAAAAGTAGGAGATCGTTTAGTCCCAAAGCAAAAGAATATAGGGGGGGGGCAGGTCCATTGGAATCAGCATAAGAGTAAGTTCTATATGAGATACCGGTCAAAAATCAAAAGCTATAACCCATTGTAAGGCATAGCCTCTAGGGAGATCTATTCGGAGCTAGTGGTTTAAGTGTAAATAAAAACAGAAACTAACAGATCGAATCGAAGGAAGGAGATCGAATGTACAATGAGCATAGGCAGGTAACAAAGAGTCAAAAGAAGGCTTGGTTGTTTAAGGACCCTTTAGGGTGCTCGACCATAAGGGAGAGGAATTGAAGTGGATAACCTAACTGGGCTAGTACACAAATAGATTTCTTTTATGAGCTCGAAAGCCTAGGAAGATAAGAAGAAAAAAGACCATAGGCCAGTACGAAACTACAAAATATAGAGCAAGGATTTGATAAGATGGCTTGCCGGAGCTAAGAGATGTTATCCAAGCAGATCCAGTCGGTCAGTAACCCCAATAAGTCAAAATGAGGGAAAAAAGAAGAATGATAAAGATGCTTTTATGAAATTATCTACGTAATTCCAATCTCTATTATCTACGTAATTCCAATCTCTATTATCTACGTAATTATACCAACCACCGTAAATGGGAAACGTCTTATTAGGCTGGTAAAAAAGAAACAAAAAAAGCTGAATAAGAAGTTTGCAACACCAACCCGCTCGGGGCTCCATCGCTAGTGCTATTTTCCGTGTACCCATTGTCATTCCTATCCCTTCCTACTCTAGCGGTTTCATCCCATTCTTTTTTGAATCCAATCCCATTGAAAGAGCCTATCGAACTTAGCCATCAAACAGAAAGGTAGAGTTAGGAGCGGGAGCCTATTCTTCTAAATGTTTCAATTCATTAGGGCAATTCCCCTATTCTGATTCTTATTTGCGGATAAGCTATGCACAAGCTATCACTACATAGATTCACTATTATAGAACTATACGGATATGCACTGCACATCTACTCCTTATACCTCCTACACCCACGCACCTACCATTCCATCCTCCTACCATGAGGTCCATCCCATTGCTTAAGTAGTAATAAGAATAGGGAGGGGCTAGCATTCGTTTGGACTAGACCCACAATGAAATAAGAATAGGGCCTCACTCCTATGACTATTAGATAGACCCCGCATTCACCCCACGAAGAAACCCGCCAGTCAAACAAATATATCCTCTCCGGTAGCATAGTTTCACCCCGGTAAGCCCGCCAGTCAACCCGGCTGACCAGAACTTCAATCTATGCCCCTCTTCGGGGAGTCCGGCCAAGTCCGTAAGGTCATATCTCAGAGCCTTACTTTATCTAAGTGTTATAGCTGGCTGTGACTCGTAACATTACTTTATAGGGCCACCTATGAGACTCTTACTTATGATGCAGACATATCACTGATATGCATGCCGCATGTACGCCTAGCATAGACTCTTCCCTCCCTGGCATACCATTACTAATAGTGGGTAGTAGTGGGACTACCTAGGATAGGGTGGTCCCATGGGCCTACCACTAGTGGTGCCTACCAAACTATGCCTACCACGGGTAAGCTTGATTCACCTTTCAAGATCACTATACTGGGTTGACTTTTCATAACCTTACCTTCGCTCAGGGAGGACCAGCACCTTACCAAGCAGAGCTAACTCAGGTCATACCTCTTCCTTGACCTGATCTAGCTCTTTGAGGGGCCAAGGAAATAAGGAGAAAGGGCCAAGACTTAACACCGCGACCAACCAAATAAGGCGCAGGACCAACCAAATAAGGCGACCTTACCTTACTCAGTTAGAAGGAAGGGGTTGACCTTGCTTGACTTGATGGGACCAACTCTTCGAGCTCTGGTAATACCCAGCCAGCCATTCATTCTAAATACTCTAAAGGAAAGAAGAGTCTCGCCCCCTCGTGACTAAAACGGATACGCTCAGGGCCAAAACGGCTAAGGGCATTCCATCCGGCTCCAGCATCTGGATAATATGAAATGCGACGTGGCCAAAACAATCAATGCATGGGAAAGAATATCCCGAAAAGATTGAAAATGGATTGAAATACCAACTATATACTTACTGCCTTATAGTAATACCTTATACTAGGTATATAAGTGTATAATAGCAGTGATATAACCTTAGCCTAATGGTAATAGACATACTATATACGACTATGACTAGGATATCACCACCGTCCTATTAGCAGCAGCAGCTCGCACCACTGGTTATCCAGTATGGCTTTGCCCTTGAACCCTCCCTTTGATGCCTTAGGCTCTACCATCCGACTCGGATATGCCGTATACACTAGATAGGTATAGGTAGACTGTCCTTAGACCTATCATTTAGATCCCCATATGGATCGATTATGAGAGCCTAAAGCGTAATGACGGCTGAAGAAGCATGTTTTCAAATTCTCTCTATATACGAGATTCTGGTACGATTCTTTATGTGAGGGACGATTTGGCCAAGATTCTTTCCTCTCCCGTTGGTCGAGTCACTTAACGTACCTTTTTTTCCACTTTCAATTCCAAAATGAAAATTACCCCCCTAATCTCGATCGCCAAACTAGCAATATAACGCATTTTGATTTCATAAATTGGGCTTTGCAGGAAGCCAACCCGCCCGCCTGCCATCCATCTAGGCAGAGGCGAGAGCAAGCCCCGACGATTAGATCAGCAATCCAGGCCCGCTATCCAGCGAGCTCCCCATCCGGTACTCCTTGCACCCCACCCTGGCTAACAAGCAGCCGATGGACCAGCTTCCTTCTCCATGCTGCTACTTTATACCAAGAGAATATACAAGAGTTGATGCCGCCGATACTGCTGTTGATGCTACTTGATGCTGATACTTGATCCCAATAGAAGATTCACTGGATATTTCGGTACTCAATCGGGTATTCAATGCTGGTCTACTCAATGGACGGTACTTCATTATGGTGCTACTCTCAATGGCTTTGACTCGATGCCAGTCAGCCAATAGTCGACCAATACCAGGAGGTTCTGATTCCCGCTAGCCGCTAGCCGATACAACGGAGCACATTGTCAGCTGCCGCATAGCCGATACCGGGGGAGAAAGATGCGCATAGATAATACACGGGAACACATATCATCGACGTAGATGCCGAGAGCCGATAGTTGATGCATTCGATGGCTTCTGGTCAGTTTGTGAACCGATGCACAATATTGCTTACGATGGCACCTGTTGAGATAAGTTGATAATGCACGGTGTCTAATAACGTATATAATGCAAGCTGAAAAAATGAAACATCTTACGGGATAGGCGATCCCACCTACACTTCCCAAAGAGGCTATCCAAGTGTTTATTCCGATGCTTAGCTTTCTTGAAACTTGAATCTCACATCCCCATTGAGGTCTAATCTATCGTCCCGATGCAAGGTCTAATATAAGCCCCCCATGTTCTCTACCCTCCACCTCACTTACGCTTACGGAACACAAAGTTCCTACATCGATTGGATTCTAGATAGCACTACTAATACAATCAAGAGGTACTGTATAAATATAGTCTAGGATAGTCGATTGGAAGCTGAAAAAGCTATTGAATTTAGCCCGCCTTTCATTCAAGGCAAGGCGATAATCCCTACGCTACGTCTCGGCTAGCCTAAGGTGGAAGGAACGTTTTTTTTCCGCGCGGATTGTTTCTTCTCTTCTTAAACGAGTCAGGTTATAACGAACTTGTATCCACATTGGATCAAGAGCAGGACCACCTCTGCTAGTTCAGCTTTAGTATCATCTGGTTGAAATGGTATGCCTTATTCAAAGGAGGCATCTGTGCCAACAATAGAAAGACCACTTTCTCGAGTGGACCGAGAGGCTGTCATAGCAATGGAGATGGGCGGCACTTTATGAAGCACACTATCACAGTATAGACGGTGGCTAATGGGAGTTGGGATTGATTGCTAGCGAACAGGGACGACTTCGAGGGGATAGTTTCGAAGTGGAAGGACAGAGAGACTAGCGGACCTAAGACCAGACCCGCTGACTCAGACGAGCCTCACAAGACAGGGAAAACAAAAGGCTATGCAATAGAGTCAAAAAAAATTGTTTATGTTTAAAGCAATCAAGGCTATTTATACGCCGGAAGTGATAGCAGTGACCTGTGACGAGAGGAGCTAATTACTAGAGACCGAACGAGAGCAGGCTGGCTTACAGGGGCGATGGACGAGGGCAGAGTAGTTTCCACAGAATCAAAAGGCTCTTCCTGAGTTCTCGATTACTTGCCCAACCAGACGAGATTAGTTGAATGACCAAAGCGGAAGAAGGCATAGTGATCACTGACCCAAGCATAGAGATTTGATTTCCTAGCTTAAAGAAGAGAGGCTTGATACCCGCATAAGCACGAGTTGATCCATTAGATATTAATGTTGGTTGAGCCCTCTCCAATGCTCCTGTTTAGCCTGTTCCGATCTTCCTCAACGGTGGAGGAAGGTTGTTTTTGGCAACGACGCTTTGAGTCTTGTCTGAAAGTCCAAAGGCACGTCAACATAAACCTGACTTCCCAACCCAAGGAAAGGATTTATTTACGACTTTTAGCTACTTGTCCGAAAGCTGCAAAGATACGACTCACAACAAAGCCGTATCGCCAAAGCCCCCTCTCCCTACGGTCGAGTATATTTCAGAACCTCTTCTTTCAGTCGAGCTACTTCTTTCAGAACCTCGCACTCACGTTTTTAAGCAGTCTTCCGGGCTTGGTTGGCTTTCTGACTCCTAGCGTCGTCGATGACTCCTTTCCTAAGTCAGTGATTGTGATGAAGGAGTAGTTCCTTATTCTCCTATTCAATTAGGATGTTTCAGCTGTCTCTGTCCTTATGGCATATCCGAGGCTGCGTCTTTTATCTCTGGTCTTGGATCACCTACTAACTACTGCGCTGCGACAAGGACTGGAACTGCCTCCGCGTTTGGACCTGGAACCATACGAAGGGGTGCATCGGGGTATCGATCTGGAGCTACTGCATATGCGACTGGGTCACCCGGGTATAGAAGCTATGGATCTACTGTGTATGGATCACTGGCTAAGGCTGGCTTAGATGGGCTTGACTTAGACGGCTTAATAGATGGCTTAATCTGCATAATATACTGAATCCACTTAAGCTCAGTTCACTAAGTCAACTGCCTATACCCCTGTTCCTTTCCCCGCCCGGGTATGGATCTTGAACCTTCTCTCAATTTCATGGCCTTCAATCTGCTCTGTACGGTGAGTAACCCGGATAATAGGATAACGAAAGAGATCTGTAAATGCTAAAGTATACTGCTGGATCTTGGTATGGGTCTAATAGTCATAGGTTGATATGCTGTTAACTCTACCAGAGATAGGTATGGAAGCCACTATGGGTATATATCCAGGTATGCTTCTAGATAAGGAACTGAACCTCACGCCATAAACTGAATCCCTATCATGAGCGCGAGCATAATCCACTGGATCTACTGGGCTTATTGTACAGGGAAAGCCATCACTTGTCTCTAGCTCTTGATATGGAAGGTATACTACTACCACTTCTACCGCTTTTGGATCCACAACTGACTCAACCGTATCTACTAGTTCAGTACCAGTCCTTTCTTTATTGTAAAATAAAGGCTATGCCGGTACTGATGCTACCACTGGTGCTTTGCCTCCTCCCCTACTTATATAAGTAGTTTTGATCCCGGCTCCGAAAAATGGATTTAGGAAAGCTTCCACGTGACATCCTCAAGTTAGTCTTCTGCTTTCACTGTCTTCTCGAAAGCTAAAGGTAGTTCACCTAGGGGAAGAATTCGACTAAGCTTAGCCTTGACCTTGGCACCTTACCTTCTAATCCGCCTGCTTGGGAATTAGATGAAATAAAGAGGACTAGCTGTGAGCTTTGAGGAAAGCCTGTAAGTTCTCTTTCGACTTCCCCCTTCTCTTCCTGGGGAGAGTAACTAAGTAAGGCCAGTCTATTAGGTGATCTGGAAGAGAAAGTGCTAATCTAATCACAACTCTTCTCTTATCCGCATGGTCTTGTTCAGCTGTCTTTCTCCTTGCCTTGGGTGGATTGGTTTTCATAGCCGGGCATACGGCATTACCGGTCGAATAAGCAGTGATTCCTGCTCGGCACTTGCTATAGAAGAAGCAGCAGTTAGCTCTAACACGGGACTGAAGTCACTTCAGGGGTTAGCTCTGCAAATGTTGAAAGAATAACGGCAGCTAATTCATCCGCATCTGTTGGAGGAATGGTGGAAGGGATCGATCCCATATCCGGTGAAAGGCCAAGGCAATAAAGAAGAAAGACCAGGCGCAGGGCCAAAGGCAGCATAGTACAGAAAAGAGATTCCTGATTCAAGTCTTGGAGGAAGGGCGGCTACTAGAAGAGAGGGGTTTAACCCCGGCAAAGTCATTAGCAAAGGCCGACGTCCCATCAGGCAACCTCCTCTTGTTTGATTCCGTGCACGAGTAAGTACCCTATAATCGTAGAGAAGACAGAGCGGGGAAAGCTGCCTTATGTAGTTACCTGCTCTTTCATCGAGATTAGCGAATTACGGTATAGGAAGATCTAATAGAATCTGGTTCGAGGAAATGGAATTCTTTGCTATTAGTGAAAATATCTGCTGCTTTTGTGCCAACCCTCTAAGGAAGAACTCTGGGGAAGGCAGGAACTTCCGGATTGACTGATTTAGGAGTTTTTCCCGCACCGATCTGACTTATTTAGAAAGCTAGAACGGAGAGGGAACACCCGGTTCAATATGGTTTGCTGGTACAGAATCCGTTGCTATTGGACTTGGCAAGTAAGCCCAGAAGGAAGAAGTCGTAGCTGCTACCGCTCCGTGGGCTTCTTATTCTTCTTAGTCTGCTCGAAAGGTCCCGGAGGGGCTTGCGCTTCCTAGTGCAAGGACCCTTTAGGGGGCTCGACTGATAAGGATGCGCAAGCAGGCTCGACTGATAAGGCCGCCATCACCCTTTAGGGGGCTCGACCACCGCCTTTTAGTTACTTATTTGAGAGGGGCACCCAATAAG
>Ga0115848_100413_pt1 | contig 16433 bp, 17 predicted proteins | sample InSIn3gowninarea_FD_83862 | JGI IMG/M metagenome (GOLD analysis project Ga0115848, IMG submission 83862) | reverse complement strand
CAGCTCCGCTTAATGCCGCTTCGAGCTGCTCTTTACTTTCCTCTGCGGCTTTCTTCCCAACATCAGGGTTAGCCCCTGCACCGAGCCCACGGGTAAGCTTTGCGCCAATCTGCATTTTAACTTCTGCTTTGGACAGATTTAATGCTTGTGCATCTGTATTAACTGCGATAAATTCAACCCCTTGAACGCCATGTTCAATCATTCGGTTTACCGCGTTATTACCACCGCCGCCAACACCGATTACTTTTATTGTTGCAAGAGAATCTAAATTTGTATCAAACTCTAACATGACAATCCTCCTAATTCATCGCTTCTTTTCCGATTTTCCTATTCGAAAAAGTAACCAAGGAATTTTTTTACTTTTGATGACATCTTATCTTCCGGATGCTTTTCTACTTTTGCTTTAGGCTGTTGTTGTTGTTGTTGTTGTTTTGGCAATCTCTTTTCGACAGGCTCAGAAAGGAAAAGCTGACAATTTAAAGGGAGGAAGCTCGCCTGAGTATTTATTTAGATGTGATTTGGGCTCTAAATTTGTTATTTGACAGCCTGCTTCTATATTTAACAGCCATTTTTCTAAAAAGAGAAATAAAATTAGGGAGAATCTTAGCTGGGGGATTTATTGGCTCATTGATTATTTTATTATCGTTTACGCCATTAAATGTCTATTCTAGCCATCCAATTTCAAAACTCATTTTTTCAATCCTGATGGTGTTAATTACCTTTGGATTTAAACGAGTTACTTTTTTCATTAAAGCCTTATTGACTCTATATGTTTCGACTTTTTTAATAGGCGGAGCATTAATGGGAGCTCATTATTTTATTCAATATGACTCGGAACTGACATCCAAGGTGCTAGTGTCCAGTGTAAAAGGATTTGGCGATCCAATTAGTTGGCTATTTGTTATTATTGGTTTTCCTATTGCCTGGCATTTTTCAAGAAAAAATATTGAAAGCATGGAGATGACCAAAATACAATTTGATCAACTGGTAAAAGTTAGTATAAAAATTGAGAGCGAAACCCTTATTTTTAAGGGATTGGTGGATAGTGGCAATCAACTTTATGATCCATTATCAAAACTGCCTGTTATGTTTGTTTCAATTATGAACCAATTAGAAACTATTCCAGAATCGATTAAAAAGCTTGCGGATGATCCGGAGGTTCTTATAAAAGGCAGCACGGAATTTCCAGAGGAATGGCAAAGCAGGCTTAGAATCATTCCTACTCGTGTAATCGGACAAGAGCATCAGCTAATTATAGCGGTAAAACCTGAAAGCATATTGATCGAGCATAATGGAACTCAGTTTCTTTGTGAAAAGGGCCTTGTTTCCTTCACAATAAAGCAACTATCGGCAGATGACACATTTCAATGTATTGTTCATCCCAAGATGCTTACCGGGCATAAGCAACAAGCTGATACCGTTAAGGTGAGTTAGTATTACTATACTCGCAAAAAACAATTTTTAGAAGGAGGAACACGCATGAAAAAATGGAGGCTTCGCCTATCTTACTACTGGTATAAACTATTAATGAAATTGGGCTTAAAAACAGATGAAGTTTATTATATTGGCGGAAGTGAAGCATTACCGCCTCCCTTGAACAAAGATGAGGAAGAGATGCTGCTGAAAAAACTGCCAGGTGGTGATAAGGCTGCTAGATCCATACTAATTGAGCGAAATCTCCGTCTAGTTGTTTATATTGCTAGAAAATTCGAAAATACTGGTATTAATATCGAAGATTTAATTAGTATTGGGACAATAGGATTAATTAAAGCAGTCAATACCTTTAATCCGGAGAAAAAAATCAAACTGGCTACATATGCCTCAAGATGTATCGAGAATGAGATTCTCATGTACTTACGACGAAATAATAAAATCAGGTCCGAAGTATCATTCGATGAACCTTTAAACATCGACTGGGATGGAAATGAGCTATTATTATCCGATGTATTAGGGACGGATGATGATATTATCACGAAGGACCTGGAAGCCAATGTGGATCGAAAGCTTTTGACTAAAGCACTCCACCAGCTGACAGATCGTGAAAAACAGATAATGGAGCTTCGGTTTGGTCTTACAAACGGAGAAGAAAAAACCCAAAAAGATGTAGCTGACATGCTGGGGATATCCCAATCCTATATTTCAAGGTTAGAAAAAAGAATCATTAAAAGATTACGGAAAGAATTTAATAAGATGGTCTAAGAAAAGTGAAAAAAAGAAAATTTTTCTCACCTGAAAAACCCAAGAATTTCGTGACTTAATTGCATTTTTCGACAAATATGCACTTGTCCTCCCTCGTGGACAAGTGCATATTTTTCCTTCTCAAGGAGATACTGTTTTTTGTACAGCAACTCCTGTGAGGAGGGAAAAGGATTGACTCGAAATAAAGTTGAAATTTGCGGTGTAGACACAGCAAAACTTCCTGTATTAAAGAACGAAGAAATGAGAATACTCTTCAAGCAAATGCAAGAGGGCGATATTTATGCCAGAGAAAAGCTCGTCAACGGTAATTTACGACTCGTATTAAGTGTCATTCAAAGATTTAACAATAGAGGCGAGTTTGTTGACGACCTTTTTCAAGTTGGCTGTATTGGACTGATGAAATCGATCGATAACTTTGATTTAGGTCAAAACGTAAAGTTTTCTACTTATGCCGTTCCAATGATTATTGGAGAAATAAGAAGATATTTACGTGATAATAACCCAATTCGTGTTTCCCGGTCATTGAGGGATATTGCCTATAAGGCCCTTCAGGTAAGGGAGCGATTGATGAGCGAAACTTCACGTGAACCCACAGCGGAAGAAATAGCCAAGGTCTTAGAAGTTCCACATGAAGAAATTGTATTCGCCCTAGATGCCATACAGGACCCAGTGTCTCTTTTCGAGCCAATATATAATGATGGCGGCGACCCAATTTATGTAATGGACCAATTAAGTGATGAGAAAAATAAAGATATCCATTGGATTGAAGAAATTGCCTTAAAAGAAGGTATGCGGCGATTAAATGATCGTGAAAAGCTTATTTTACGCAAAAGGTTTTTTCAAGGGAAAACACAGATGGAAGTCGCTGATGAGATTGGGATTTCTCAAGCGCAGGTCTCTCGGTTAGAGAAAGCGGCAATAAGACAAATGAATAAAAATATTCAAAGTTAAAGCTGTCCTTTGGGCAGCTTTATTTTTATTCCTTACTAAAATGAAAATAACTATCATATATTCTCTATAGATATAAAAACCGGGAGTGAGAGAGAATGGTGAAAATTTCTGAGTTTCAAATAAAAGATGTAGTTAATGTATCAGATGGAAAAAGGCTTGGAAATATTGGTGACATAGAGATAAATTTAACGACGGGTAAAATCGAAGCCGTCGTGATTAGCGGGAGCGGCAGAGTTCTTGGTTTTTTTGGAAAAGATGAGGATGTAGTAATTCCTTGGAAAAATATAATAAAAATTGGGCAAGACGTAATATTAGTCAGGTATAAAGGAAATGGGGAAAGATATTCTGAGGAAGCAGAAGTTTAACAAAGGGTATTTGCGGTGACCAATTTTTCTTTTCATGGTAAACTATAGAAAAAACATAAGAGGTATGGAAATGGAACCCTTTGTTTTAAAAAATCAATCATTTTTTACAATTGAAAACTGGATGAAACAATTTCCTGGTTTGGCTGTGGGAATGACCACCAAGAATGGAGGGGCAAGCAAAGCGGATTTTGAATCCTTGAACCTTGGCTTTCATGTTGGTGATGATCGAAGGGATGTTTGTTCCAACAGAGAAAAGGTTGCTAATCTATTGGATTTTCCTCTAAATAACTGGGTCGGGGCAGAACAAACACATGGTATTCATCTAAAAAGGATTTCAAAAGCAGATCGTGGGAAAGGGTCCAATACCTACGAAACTTCATTTAAAGACACGGATGGTTTTTATACAAATGAGGAGGGCATTTTATTATCGCTTTGCTTTGCCGATTGTGTCCCTCTTTATTTTATTGCACCTAAATTTAGGATGATTGGAATTGCCCATGCCGGCTGGAAAGGGACCGTCGGTCAGATTGCCAAGGAAATGATAACAGAATGGGGAAGAGAAGGGATAAATCCTGATCAGATTATCGCTACAATCGGCCCATCAATTTGTGAAAAATGTTATATTGTTGATAAGCGTGTGATTAATTTGGTTGAAAATACACTAGTAGATGTCGAAAAATTACCCTATAATTTAATTAATGATGGTCAATATACTTTAGATTTGCGTGAAGTTAATAGGCAAATTATTTTGAAATCTGGTGTTCCTGATACTAATATCCTAATGACAGGATTGTGTTCTAGTTGTGATCAAGAGTTTTTTTCCCACCGCCGTGATCAGGGGAGAACAGGAAGAATGTTAACTTTTATTGGCTGGAAGGAGACTATGAAGCATTATGAGGGTAGCAGCAAAGTACGAGCGAATAAAGCAACTAATTAATGAAACATGCCTTAAGGTAAAACGGAACCCTGAAGAAGTGAAAGTGATTGGCGTTACGAAATATGTCAGTACTGAACGAGCCGTTGAGGCACTTGAAGCTGGTATAATAAATTTAGGTGAAAATCGTGATGAAGGACTTCTTAAAAAGTGGGAAGTACTTAGGGACAAGCCTTCCTGGCATTACATCGGTTCCCTTCAAACACGTAAAGTAAAAAATATAATTAATATTGTTGAATATATTCATTCTTTGGATCGGATTTCTCTTGCAGAAGAAATTAATAAACGAGCAGGACACAAGATAAAATGCCTTGTTCAAGTTAATGTTTCCGGAGAAGAATCGAAACATGGCCTAAGACCTGAAGAAGCGCTGGTCTTTATTGAATCGCTTCGTAAATTTGAAAATATAAGTGTCGAAGGATTTATGACAATGGCTCCATTAACGAATGATGAAAATCAAATTCGTGCTTGTTTTCGAAAATTAAGAGAGCTTCGCGATCAAGTCCAAGCCTTAGAGTTAGAATATGCTCCTTGTAAAGAGCTTTCTATGGGCATGTCTAATGATTATGCAATTGCTATTGAGGAAGGGTCTACAATGGTTAGAATAGGCACAGCACTTGTTGGTGAAGATGGTTAGGAGAGAAAATAATGACGATTAAATCGAAGTTAAAAACATTTTTCTTTTTGGATGATCAATATGATGATAATGATGATGATTATCAAGAAGCAGTTGAAACAATACCTTTGAAGCAAAAACAACAAGTAGTGAAAAGCCCAAATGTAGTTAGCTTACAAAGTGTACAAAAAACTGCCAGTTCTTCAAAGTTATCAAAGGTAATATTAGTTGAACCACGTACATATTCTGAGTCAACCGATATTGCTGACCACTTGAAAAACCGCCGTGCAGTGGTAGTAAACCTGCAGCGTATTGATAGTGAACAGGGCAGACAAATTGTTGACTTTCTCAGCGGAGCCGTTTATGCAATTGGAGGAGAAATTCAAAAGATTGGCTTAAGTATATTTTTATGTACCCCTGATAATGTCGAGGTGTCGGGAAATATAACCGATTTAATTCCTGATTATGAAAACCAAAATACGAGGTGGTGAAATTTAATGGATTTAATTTTTACTCTCTTACAAAAAGTAATTCAATATTATTCATACGCCTTAATTATTTATATTTTAATGTCTTGGTTTCCAAATGCAAGAAGTTCATCCGTCGGTCAATTATTGGGGAAAATTTGTGAACCATATTTAGAACAATTTAGGAAAATCATTCCACCACTTGGGATGATTGATATTTCGCCTATTGTTGGCTTCTTTGTGCTAAACCTTGCTACAATGGGGCTTGGTACTTTACGTAGTTGGCTCGTTGGAATACTTTAGTAGGTTGTGTTTTCATAAATGAATATTTATCAGCATTTTCGGCCAGAAGAACGAGAATATATAGACCAGGTGTTAAATTGGAAGAATTATGTGGAGACACACTATACTCCTAAATTGACAGATTTTCTTGACCCAAGGGAACAGCATATCCTAAAGATGTTAATTGGTGAACATGGGGAAGTAAAGTATGAACTTTTTGGCGGCAGTCCTGGTGTTGAACGAAAAAGGGCATTAATCTTCCCGGAATATTTATCTGCAAGTGAAGAGGAATTTCAAATTAGTCTATTTGAAATCGAATATCCTGCCAAGTTCGTTACGATCGAACACCGGCAGGTTCTGGGTACGTTAATGTCCTTAGGGCTAAAGCGAGGGAAATTCGGAGATATCCTTAAAAAGGATAGTAAATGTCAATTTTTCGCAGCTAAGGAAATAAGTGATTATATAAAAGGCAATATTGAATCAATTGGAAGAGCAGGCGTAAAATTAGTTGAATCAAATATTGTCAATGCCATTTCAACAAATGAGTTATGGGAAGAAAGTGATTTAACCGTCTCTTCTTTACGGCTTGATACCGTTATTTCAGGTATATATCATATATCACGGCAGAAATCTCAATTGTTTATTGGTCAAGGGCTTGTGAAGGTTAACTGGATGCAAACAGAAAACCCTTCATTTGAATGTGCTACTAGTGATATGATTTCTGTTAGAGGCTACGGAAGAGCTAGAATTCTGACCATTGATGGGAAAACAAAAAAAGAAAAATGGCGAATAAATGTCGGTAAACAAAAATAACTACCTAAATAAAGAAGGAAATTCGAAGAATCATGTCGAATATTTGCTTATACATATAGTAGTAGAGATTGTATGGAGGTGGCATCAATGCCGTTAACGCCGTTGGATATTCACAATAAAGAGTTTAATAAGGGTTTTAGGGGATATGATGAAGATGAAGTGAACGAATTTCTCGATCAAGTCATCAAGGATTATGAATTAGTCCTTAGAGAGAGAAAAGAAATGGAAGAACGCTTGAATGATATGACTGAGCGTCTTAGTCATTTTGTCACAATTGAAGAAACCTTGAATAAATCAATTATCATTGCTCAAGAAGCTGGTGAAGATGTTAAACGGAATGCCCAAAAGGAAGCAAAGCTGATTATTAAAGAAGCTGAGAAAAATGCAGACCGGATTGTAAATGAGTCACTTTCGAAGGCAAGGAAGATTGCGCTTGAAATTGAGGATTTAAAGAAGCAATCAAAAGTATTCCGCACCCGTTTTAAAATGTTAATTGAAGCCCAGCTTGATATGTTAAATACGGATGATTGGGATCATCTATTAGAGTATGAGGTCGACGCAACAGAGCTAAAAATTCATCAAGAAGAAGATTCATTAGCTTGACGAAAAGTATTTTTTTAGCATATAATTTCATAACAGTTATAATGAATGAATGGTCAATGACGATGAAAGGGACAGTACAATTTTTCTAGGCTTTTTAGCGAACCAGGGGCGGTGGGAGCCTGGTAAAGTTGGAAAATTGGAAAATCACCCTTGAGTTCCGCAGTCGAACCTCCTTTAATAAGGATAGTAGGCTTAGGCGTGTTATTCACGTTACGAATGTTTAAGAGGATAGGACGATTAATTCGAACTATCTATCAGGGTGGTACCGCGGGAATAAAACCTTCTCGTCCCTATTTTGGGATGAGAGGGTTTTTTTATTTGTCTATTGGCTATTCTGTTATATGAAGAGGATTACAGGAGGAAGAAAAAATGGAGTATAAAAATACGTTATTAATGCCGCAAACTGAATTTCCGATGCGTGGTAATCTTCCACAAAGAGAACCAGAAATTCAGGCCAAATGGGAAGAAATGAATATTTACAAAAAAGTTCAGGAACGGACAAAAGGACGTCCAATGTTTGTATTGCATGATGGTCCTCCCTATGCCAATGGTGATATCCATATGGGGCATGCTCTTAATAAAATTTTAAAAGATATGATTGTCCGTTATAAATCAATGAGCGGGTACCATGCACCTTATGTACCAGGCTGGGATACACACGGGCTGCCAATTGAGCAGGCATTAACGAATAAAGGTGTAAAACGTAAAGAGATGACGGTTGCAGAATTCCGTCAGCTGTGTACAAAATATGCACTCGAACAAATTGACAATCAGCGTGAACAATTTAAACGCCTCGGCGTCCGCGGTGACTGGGAAAATCCATACATTACCCTAAATCCAGCCTATGAGGCACAACAAATTAAAGTTTTCGGTGAAATGGCTAAAAAGGGTTATATCTATAAAGGCCTTAAGCCGGTTTATTGGTCCCCGTCAAGCGAATCAGCTTTAGCTGAAGCGGAGATTGAATACCAGGATAAAAAATCAGCATCGATTTATGTTGGCTTTAAAGTGAAGGATGGTAAAGGTGTTCTTGATACCGATACCCAAATTATTATCTGGACAACAACTCCTTGGACAATTCCCGCAAACTTAGGAATTTCAGTTCACCCTGACTTGATTTATGTGGTGGTTTCTGTAAATGAAAACAAGTACCTAGTTGCTGAAGCACTATTAGAATCTGTAACGAAGGAAATTGGCTGGGATGCTGCTACAGTTGTTAAGAAGGTTAAAGGAAATGAATTAGAGAATATTCTTGCTTCACATCCATTATACGGCCGTGATTCATTAGTTATGTTAGGTGAACATGTAACAACAGACGCTGGTACAGGCTGCGTTCATACAGCACCAGGTCACGGGGAAGATGACTTTTATGTTGGTCAAAAGTACGGTTTAGAAGTACTTTGCCCGGTGGATGATAAGGGTGTTATGACAAGTGAAGCACCTGGTTTTGAAGGATTGTTTTATGACACAGCAAATAAACCGATTGCACAAGCGTTAGAAGAAGCAGGTGCACTATTAAAACTATCATTTATTACACACTCCTACCCACACGACTGGAGAACCAAGAAGCCTGTTATCTTCCGAGCGACGGCCCAGTGGTTTGCTTCCATTAAAGACTTCCGCAACGAATTACTTGAAGCTGTGAAGGAAACAAAATGGATCCCAGCATGGGGTGAAACGCGATTATTTAATATGGTTCGTGACCGGGGAGACTGGTGTATTTCCCGTCAGCGTGTCTGGGGCGTACCAATTCCTGTTTTCTATGCAGAAAATGGGGAAGAAATTATTACTGATGAAACAATCAATCATGTTTCTAACTTATTCCGTGAGTTTGGTTCGAATACTTGGTTTGAACGTGAAGCAAAAGAATTACTTCCAGAAGGCTTTACCCATCCTGGAAGTCCGAACGGAACATTTACAAAGGAAACTGATATCATGGATGTGTGGTTTGATTCAGGTTCCTCCCATCAAGCCGTCCTGCTGGAAAGAGATGATTTAGTTCGCCCGGCTGACCTTTATCTTGAAGGCTCTGACCAATATCGAGGCTGGTTTAACTCCTCTTTATCCACTGCAGTAGCTGTAACTGGTGAAGCTCCATATAAAGGAGTATTAAGCCACGGCTTTGCCCTTGATGGTGAAGGCAGAAAGATGAGTAAATCAATTGGAAATGTTGTAGTTCCAGCTAAGGTAATGAATCAGTTAGGTGCCGATATTTTACGACTATGGGTTGCCTCTGTTGATTATCAAGCCGATGTTCGTGTATCCGATGCCATCTTAAAACAGGTCGCAGAAGTATATCGGAAAATTCGTAACACCTTCCGTTTCTTATTAGGGAACTTAGCAGATTTTAACCCTGCTGCTGATAAAGTAGCTTATGAAAACCTGCGAGAAGTTGACCAGTTTATGCTCGTTAAGTTAAATAAGTTAGTCAAAAATGTTCGAAATTCCTATGATAAATATGAATTTGCAGGTATTTATCATGCAATTAATAATTTCTGTACTCTTGATTTAAGTTCATTCTATTTGGATTTTGCAAAAGATGTTCTTTATATTGAGGCAGCCGATAATCATGAGAGACGTGCCATTCAGACTGTTTTATATGAATCACTGCTGGCATTAACAAAGCTGGTATCACCAATTCTCTCTCATACTGCAGATGAGGTATGGAAATTTATCCCATCTGTAACAGAGGACAGCGTCCAATTAACAGACCTTCCAGAATATCAAGAGCTCAGCAATGCAAAAGCATTAGAGGAAAAATGGACTGAATTCATGAAGCTTCGTAATGATGTGTTAAAAGCACTTGAAGAAGCCCGTAATCAAAAGGTGATTGGTAAATCGTTAACAGCAAAAATCACCCTTTATGTCAATGAGCAATCAAGAGCACTTTTAAACTCTATTGAAGAAAACATGCAACAGCTCTTTATTGTTTCAGGTTTTGAAGTAGCTGGAACATACGATGAAGCCCCTGTTCATGCTGTCAAATTAGAAACAGCGGCTATTGTGGTTACAAAAGCAGAGGGAGAAACATGTGAACGCTGCTGGATTGTAACACCAGAAGTAGGTCAAGATCCAGAACATTCAACACTTTGCCTCCGTTGTGCAGAAGTAGTTAAAGAAAACTATACTCACCTGGCGTAATGGAAAATAAGCCCTGTGCGAAACGCACAGGGCTTTTAATTTTTTCCTTCTCCGTTAATTGTTGTAGTTGTTGTCAAATGTTTTTCCGTGTGAACTGATGGAAGGCGGAAATAATAAGACAAATGATTAACGGAGGTAACAACTATGAATGCAATGCAGGAAAAGCTGTTTTTGGAACTCCGTCAAACGAAAGAAGAAATACAATATTCTTTAAGTAACAAATTGAGGCAAGATTGGTTGACAACAGTTCTTGAAGAAGAATTAGCGGATATTAATACTGCAATTCAAAAGTTAGAGAATGGTAAATTTGGCCAGTGTGAAATTTCCGGTGAATTTTTACCAGCTGATTTATTAAACATGATTCCAACCTTAAAGACGCAAAAGGATTCAGAGTATTTGGAAAGCTACTTTAAAAAATCAATTTATCATTCATTTTAATAAGGTTCCATTTTCGTTTAGCGAAAAAGTATGCTAAAATGCTTAAGAAGTATGATAAGCGAAAGCGCCTAGGCTTGTTTGCCCTAGAGTGATGTGGAGGTATTTCTTAGTGTTTTATTACTTAATCGCACTTTTTGTTATTTTATTAGATCAAGTTACAAAATGGTTAATTGTAAGCAACTTGTATTTAGGAGAAAGCATAACGATCATTGATAAATTTTTCTATATTACATCACACCGCAATCGTGGGGCTGCATGGGGGATTTTACAAGGTCAAATGTGGCTTTTTTATGTGATAACCGTCGTTGTTATTGTTGCTATTATGTACTATCTTTACAAAGCTGCCAAAGGTAAATGGATGCTTGGGATATCTTTAGCTTTGATGCTCGGAGGAGCGATCGGAAATTTTATTGACCGTGTGATTCGCAAGGAAGTTGTTGATTTTATTCATACGTTTGTTTTTGGTTATAATTTTCCAGTCTTTAATATCGCAGATTCTGCGTTAGTGATCGGTGTCATCATGTTAATGATTCAAATGCTGCTAGAAGAGAGAGAAACAAAGGAGAAATCATATGGAGAAAATGGAACACACCATTCTTGAGGATCAAAAAGGGGATCGGATCGATAAAGTGATCTCCGGTCTCGATGAAGAATGGTCGCGAACACAAGTTCAACAATGGATTAAAGAAGGAAATGTCCTTGTGAATGGACAACAGATAAAAACAAATTATAAATGCAGTACAAATGATCAAATAGAGATCACGATTCCAGCTCCAGAAGAATTGGATGTGGTTCCAGAAGAATTAAATTTGGAAATTTATTATGAAGACAAAGATGTATTGGTTGTTAATAAACCACGAGGTATGGTCGTTCATCCTGCACCTGGGCATTTGTCAGGGACACTTGTAAATGGATTGATGGCTCATTGCAAGGATTTATCGGGTATAAATGGCGTGTTAAGACCAGGAATTGTTCACCGAATTGATAAAGACACTTCTGGCCTTTTGATGGTGGCCAAAAATGATATGGCGCACGAGAGTCTTGTTAATCAGTTAGTTGCAAAGACAGTCACCCGGAAATATAAAGCAATTGTTCATGGGGTCATTCCCCATGACTTTGGAACAATTGATGCTCCGCTTGGCAGGGATACAAAAGACCGCCAAAGCATGACAGTAGTCGACCATGGGAAACATGCTGTTACTCATTTTCATGTGATCGAGCGCTTTAAAGACTTTACATTTGTGGAGTGCCAATTAGAAACTGGAAGAACTCACCAAATTCGTGTTCATATGAAATATATTGGCTACCCGCTTGCTGGAGATCCAAAATATGGACCAAAGAAAACACTGGAAATTGAAGGGCAAGCATTGCATGCCGGTGTGCTTGGATTTAACCATCCGAGAACAAATGAATATTTAGAATTTGAAGCACCGCTTCCCGAAGATATTGAATGCCTGCTTACTCAACTTCGAAATAATCGTTGACACGACCGGTTAATTAAAGTAAGATAGTTTTAGCTTAATAAGCCTTTAAAACAGTCCCGAGAGGCTGAGAAGGAAACGGTTAAGATATTGGGCATACTATGCTCATATCTACGAATTAACTAGTTAACCTCTCGCCAAAATAGGGTGAGAGGTTTTTAACTTTTATAAAGAAGAAGGTGTAATATGAACCAAAAAGCTGTTGTCCTTGATGAACAAGCAATTGGCAGGGCATTGACTAGAATTGCCCACCAAATTATTGAAAAAAACAAAGGTATAGATGACTGCATTCTGGTTGGTATTAAGACGAGAGGCATATATCTCGCCGATCGCCTTGCAGCAAAAGTGGAAGAGATTGAGGGGAAGTCGATTGCTGTAGGCGAGCTAGATATTACCCTTTATCGAGACGATTTAACCAAGAAGACGGAAAATCAAGAACCTCTTGTTAAAGGATCAGATATTCCGGTTGGCATAAATAATAAAAAAGTGATTCTTGTTGATGATGTTTTATATACAGGCCGGACAGTTAGAGCTGGACTAGATGCCCTAATGGATATAGGACGACCTGCAGTCATTCAGCTTGCAGTCTTAGTTGACCGAGGACACCGGGAACTGCCAATTCGAGCAGATTATGTGGGGAAAAATATCCCGACCTCAAGTGAAGAAAAAATTGTAGTTGAGTTAGCTGAAGTGGATAAAGTGGATCAAGTAAGTATCTTTGAAAAATAAATAGTAGCCCTTTTAAAAGTAGTCCTGTGAGGCTGACAAGGGGAATGTGCCAAAATATATCTTTATTTAGGCATATCCATACCTCTTTGCATCCTCCGCGGACAAAGGGGTTTTTTTTATGAAAAATATAAGATACTAAAGAAAAGCATTTTGAAAATGGGGGAAATCACCGTGAACAATAAACCTATCCTAGACATAAAAGAGATTCCAAAACCCTTTCAATGGATTACATTAAGCTTACAACACCTATTCGCCATGTTTGGAGCGACGATTCTTGTCCCTTACCTTGTCGGGTTAAGCCCGGCGATTGCTCTTATATCAAGCGGACTTGGCACTATTGCGTTTCTTTTAATAACAAAATTTCAAGTTCCCGCCTACCTGGGATCATCCTTTGCCTTTATCGGACCAGTCATAGCTGCTAAAGCAGCAGGGGGCCCTGGCGGTGCGATGGTCGGAACCTTCGTTGCGGGACTTGTTTACGGACTTGTTGCACTAATAATCAGCAAAGCAGGTCATCGTTGGATCATGAACCTGCTGCCGCCAATTGTTGTCGGACCAGTTATCATTGTCATCGGATTAGCACTATCAGGAACAGCAGTAAGTATGGCGATGAATAATCCCGCCGATGGTAAATACAGTTTGCTTCACTTCTCTGTCGCACTTGTAACCCTAATAGCCACGATTATCTTTTCGATATATGCTAAAAAAATGTTAAGTATGATACCGATCTTAGCGGGAATCATTGTCGGGTATATCTATGCATTAGTAGTCGGGGTTGTCGATTTTAAACCAGTCCTAGATGCCAAATGGTTTGAAATGCCTGAATTTATCATTCCATTTGTTAGCTATAAAATAAAATTTACTTGGGACTTAGTCCTATTAATGGTACCAGTAGCGATTGTAACTTTATCTGAACACATCGGACACCAGTTGGTGCTTAGCAAGGTAGTTGGAAGAGATTATATTAAAGAACCAGGGTTGCACCGTTCGATTCTTGGGGATGGAACGGCAACAATGATTTCCGCCCTGATTGGCGGTCCTCCTAAAACAACGTATGGTGAAAACATCGGTGTCCTTGCAATTACTCGAGTTTACAGTGTTTATGTCATTGCCGGTGCAGCTGTAATTGCCATCATCTTTGGCTTTATTGGAAAAATAACAGCCTTAATCGGTACCATTCCAACACCGGTTATGGGCGGAGTTTCGATTCTGCTTTTCGGGATTATCGCTTCTTCTGGTTTACGAATGCTGGTTGATAGCAAAATTGATTTCGGCAACAAAAGAAACCTTGTCATTTCATCCGTTATCTTGGTGGTTGGTATCGGGGGCGCTGTGATAAAAGTATCAGAGTCATTGCAAATCCAAGGTATGGCATTAGCTGCAATTTGCGGGGTGTTGTTAAACCTCATCCTGCCTGGGAGAGAAACAGCTAATGATAATATGCTTGAGGATAATCAAGCCTCTGATAGTCGGAAAACTGCATAATTAAGTTTCAACTCTTTAAATAAATCCAGAGAGGTTTAAAAGGTGTAAGCTTAATCGTCATGGATTAAGCCGAGATATTACACCCTGATCCTTCTGGTCAGGGTGTTTTTTATCAAAATTGAGAGGCGGGAAAGAGACTGATGCTAAATCACTTACTAACCACGAACGAATTGAAGGTAGATGAGATTAATCAAATTTTAACAGATGCTCATAACTTTAAAAACGGAATGAAATGGCGTCCGGACGGGCAAATATTTACTGCCAACCTATTTTTTGAACCGAGCACTAGAACAAAGAGCAGCTTTGAAGTTGCTCAAAGAAGGTTAGGTTTAGAGGTTATCCCATTTGAAGTACTAACCTCAAGTGTACAAAAAGGGGAAACACTATACGATACAGTGAAAACATTAGAATCAATTGGTGTCCAAGCAATTGTGATTCGTCACGAACAGGATCGTTATTTTGATGAATTAGTAGGCAAGGTAAATATTCCAATTATAAACGGTGGAGATGGATGCGGACATCATCCCACACAATCACTTCTTGATCTAATGACGATCCAGCAAGAGTTTAGCCAATTTAGAGGATTAAAAATTGCCATCATCGGCGACATTCGTCATAGCAGGGTGGCACGTTCTAATGCAGATGTTTTGACTAGGCTAGGCTCTGAGGTAATTTTTTCAGGCCCGGAAGAATGGTTTGATACCCGGAGTGCAGATATATCCAGATATAGACCGATTGATCAGGCTGTACAAGAAGCTGATGTTGTTATGCTGCTGCGCGTTCAACACGAACGGCATCAACATAAAAGCGGTTTTACAGCAAATGTGTACCATAAACAATATGGACTTACATTGGAAAGAGAAAAAATGATGAAATCGGGAAGCATCATTATGCATCCTGCCCCGGTAAATAGAAATGTAGAAATAGCTGATAGTCTTGTAGAGTGTAAGAGATCAAGAATATTTAAGCAAATGGAAAACGGTGTATATGTCAGAATGGCGGCCATTAAAAGGTCAATCGAAAGTCTTGAAGGAGGAAAACAAAATGAAACTACTTATTCAGAACGCATGCTACATAGCATTTAATGGGGAAACAAGAGAAGCTGATATTTTAATAGAAGATGGAATCATTACAAAAATTGATAAGAAAATTGATGCTGCTGTCGATCGTAAAGTCGAAGCTTCTGGGAAGTTAGTTTCACCAGGATTTATCGATTTACATGTTCATCTGCGCGAGCCAGGCGGAGAAAAAAAGGAAACAATCGCAACCGGCACACTTGCCGCAGCTAGAGGTGGTTTTACTACCCTCGCAGCAATGCCAAACACAAGACCAGTGCCTGACAGCAAGGAACAAATGGAGTGGATTCAAAACAGAATTCAAGAAACAGCTAACGTTAGGGTTTTACCATATGCTTCGATCACAACAAGGCAATTGGGCAAGGATTTAACCGACTTTGAGGCACTGAAAAAAGCTGGTGCGTTTGCTTTTACGGATGACGGTGTCGGGGTACAGTCGGCTGAGAGGATGCTAGCTGCGATGCGTAAGGCTGCAGCAAATAAAATGGCTATTGTTGCCCACTGTGAAGAAAATACTTTAATTAATAAGGGTTGTGTCCATGAAGGGTCATTTTCAGAGAAACATGGTTTGAATGGAATTCCTTCCATCTGTGAATCAGTTCAAATTGCCAGAGATGTCCTCTTAGCAGAGGCTGCAGGCTGCCATTACCATATCTGTCATATCAGTACAAAGGAATCGGTGCGGGTGGTAAGAGATGCAAAACGAGCAGGTATTAAAGTCACTGCAGAAGTAACTCCGCATCATTCTAGGGCAAACAAGCCTAGGCGCTTTCGCTTATCATACTTCTTAAGCATTTTAGCATACTTTTTCGCTAAACGAAAATGGAACCTTATTAAAATGAATGATAAATTG
>Ga0115848_100409_pt1 | contig 16490 bp, 11 predicted proteins | sample InSIn3gowninarea_FD_83862 | JGI IMG/M metagenome (GOLD analysis project Ga0115848, IMG submission 83862) | reverse complement strand
AATTTGATAACATGCTAGAAAGGGCCAGGACTTTAAATCAGGATTACATAAGAAACCCTGACATAATCAAATTTGAAGCAAGCTACTCTAGTAGGTCCTGTAGCAGTTAAAATTTGGTAATAACGGTCTCAATATGAGAAAACTTGAAAGTCTCTTTTCTTTTCAGTTAAGAGATAACCAGCCCCTTTGTGCAACCCCTATAATCATAAGGAACAATGATTGAATCCTTGGAAAGCCCAGATTTTGTGATGCTTGAATAAAAGGGACCTTCATATATTGGGTTCTGTTCATGACTAAATTATGACTAAATTATTCTAGATTAATACTCAAGTAATACTCCAGATTAATATTCAAGTAAAAGTACCACGGTGGATACTCTATTCGATTTTGATTCATTGGAAAAACTCACAGAAAAAAATCAAGTCAACAAGCTTGTGTTAGATGTTCATGATTATTTGAACCACTATCCATTGGAATGGGATATAAGTGTTGAAAGCTACATCTAGGGTTGGATATAAGGAACAGTGATTGAATCCTTGGAAAGCCCAGATTTTGTGATGCTTGAATAAAAGGGACCTTCATAAATTGGGTTCTGTTCATAGCCTCTGTTCTGTTTATTTTAGGTTCCTTTTAAAAAAATACAATTACTACACATTAGTGCAAGGATCCAAACAATCATTGCAACAATGGTAATATTGATGGTTTCATTGGATATAAGTGTTGAAAGCTACATCTAGGGTTGAATCCAAATAAATATAGTTTTTCCAAGAAGAATAACATATTAGATATGGATTCATTCAACCTAATAGAGTGTAGCATGGATGTAAATGAGAAGACTGTCTACACCTCAGTGCAAAAGGAGTTGAATATGAATATCCTTCATAGCAAGGAAGAGAATGAGTGCAAAAGGAGTTGAATATGAATATCCTTCATAGCAAGGAAGAGAATGAGATGACTAAATTATTCCAGATTAATACTCAAGTAAAAAATACCACGGTGGATGCTCTATTCGATTTTGATTCATTGGAAAAACTCACAGCAAAAAATCAAGTCAACAAGCTTGTGTTAGATGTTCATGATTATTTGAACCACTATCCATTGGAATGGGTGAATAGAGATGTAGAGCTCAAAGTCACTAAATAGTGTAAGGTCAAGTTTACTATAAGTGCATATTTTATGAAATGGATTTATATATAATACTCCTCGATGTGTGTGGTATAGTGTTTGGAAGCCCTTACATGTACACAAGGGATTGATCTTCATGATCAGGGAAAACTAGCACTTATTGATCAAGGATGGGGAAGTATTTCATCATCAATGTGGAAAAAGGTAAGCAGAAGGTCTCTCTAGTAAGTTCCAACCAAGCCAAAAATGGATCACTTTTAGTGGAAAATTTGTATTATTTTTCTTGAGAGATAATCAACCAAGGGATGAATTAGTAAAAGGAATCCATAGAGAGATGTAATGAAGAGCAGAAATAATAGTTAGAGGATTTATTGTATGTGTATAGAGAAGTGCTCGAAGAGCCTAAATATTTACCAACTAAAAGGGAAGTGGGGCACAAGATACAATTGTTTCCTAATTCCCCATTACCAAATATTGGGTTGTATGGATAGTTTATTTTGGAAGGAGATAAAGTGAAGAAACATTTGCAATAACTACTAGAGTAGGGAGTAATTAGACAAAACACATCATCATATGGGTCACATAGCATCATAGTTCCTTAACAGAGGTTGATCATGATGCTAGTTTGGTTCAAGGTTCATATAATTACTCTGTTTGTTCTACTGCTACGTATGCATATATATGCTCTTAGGTATACTACTAGGGCAAATTATCCATGCTTACAAGTAGTGGAAAGACTGAACTGTAAGTCGCATCATAAGTAGTCAAAATGGCCATAGATTTTGTTCAATAGCAGAATGCCTGACCTGCAAAACATAAACCCCGTTTGTTAATAACATCTGGAGCTCCTTCTATTAGGGGATCTCCCTTCTACTAATTATTTCCAAAGCTCATATTTCATCTCAAATTCTGGGCTGTTTATATATTGTTTCATCCTTTCTTGTCTTCCTCATTGCAGTCTTTTATTATCAGGTGGAAATGTGCTTCTGAATTGGGTCTACATGGTCTTCTAGCATATGAATGGGACAATTTTGTTAAGAATCTTATTCTCAATGGTCTAATCTTATCATAGGAGGATGGTTCAATTGCTTGTGCTTGGAACACCTCATTTGGGAAAATAACTTCTTGCCATGCCTATAATTCTATATCAGCATGTTCTTCCCTTCCCATGGTAAATTGGTGGTATAATAAGTTCCAGGACTGTCTTATTGCTCCAAAAATGAAATTATTCATATGGTTGGATTTAGAGAATTAGATATAACCATAGGACGCTCTATTGTGCAAAGGATTATCTAGGCCAAATATATGTATCCTCTATTCAAAGGACTTTGAATATGTCAATCACTTATTTTTTCTGTGTGATTTTTCCATGGAACTTTGGACTGCAACTGTCACGTTATTTAATATTTTGGACCTTGTTCCAATGTATCATATTGACTGTTTCCTTTTCTTATGTGAGAAAAACATGGGTAATTATAAATCCTTTCCTATCTTCATCGCTTGGGGTGTCTAGAAGGTTCAGAATAAACATATCTTTGAAAGCAGAGATCTCTGACATTCTGCCTCATATTATGGGTTTCTTCTCTGTATGTCAAGCCTTTGAATCCTCCTCGTAGTCACTCCTTATGCTTCCCTCACAGTCCTCTATCTATAAATGTAGGTTTCTTTGATGATGCATATCATTTAGGTGTATGTGGAGGGGGTGCCATCAGTTTCCTCCCTAGAAATTGGTCTTATCATATTTGATTGAATATTGGTTCAGAGTCTAATACCAAGGCAGAGGTTTCTATATTTTGGGCCCTTTTATATATTGAAACATCATTGAACATTATCTCCTGTCAGATTTATGGAGATTCCAAGTGTGTGATGGACTGGATAATGGAGAAGGGGAATTTTAAGGTTCTTTCCCTCAAGCAATAGATGTAACATATTTAAATTCTTAAGGGTCTCTTTCATAATCTATTATTCTAGCATATTTTGAGGGAATGTAACCAACATGCGGACTAGTAGCATTGTTAGAATTAGAATTAGGTAGAACTACAGCTTGGAAGCCAATCTCAAAACAACATGTACATCACCTAATAAGAAACTACATCCAAGCACCAATCTTAATGGTAGCATAGTGGTTAGCCACAGAAATGAGACAACTCATCATTCCTGATGTGATAAACATGGAGAACAGAATTCACAGAGGAAACTAAAAGAGATGAATTTGTTTGAGATTGAAATGCAGTATGAAAGCATCAGTATTGAAATGCAGTCTTTTGAAGTTGTAGTGATTTAAATCAGGTCATTTTTTACATGACTTTATGAATACACTTCTTTTGCTAAAGCTTTAAAGAAAGTTCCCCATTCTTCTCCTCTGTCCCACAAGTGGAAGAAAATCAAATAGGTAACGAAAATAGAAAGAGATGGTAGCAAATCTTTGTCTAGGATATCTCTTTTAACTCAATGTTTAAGGGAGGGAACATACTCCAACCTACTAACATGTCCCAAACTACTTAATGCACCTGCACACTAAGACCTGTGCAAGACGTTCCTACTTCAGTTATATTTCTGCACAGATGGTGGGTAGCTTTCCCAAGTCGCTCAAAACTAACCCCTTGATGCTTGGGAATTTGCATCATTTTCCGGTGATAAATAACACACAGCACCTAAGCACAAGTTTTGTATCTGCTCTTACTTTGGGTTGCTCTCCTGGAGTATTCTTTTACTCCTGAATGTTAAGAAATGGTCCAAATCAGTTGTTTAAATTTGAAGGTGTCCCCACCAGATTTGAAAATACTATCTTGTAATACTGCTCAATTAAAACTATTTATTTTTCTGTTTAAGACAGACAAGATTCCACATTTTAGCTAGTCCGATCTTAGATTTAATTTCTTTTCAAGTTCAAAATAGGCTTCACAAATATTCAAAAGGCGACTTTGTCACTCTCTGGTAGCACTTTAGATGTTTGCATTTGAGTCACAGTCCTTTGAAGCTATGATCAACATATTCATATGTTTCAAATATCGTATAATGCTTTATGCTTTTCTTTAGACTAGACTGAAATTTGTGAATTGCCATGGCCTTCCTGCAATAATTTAGAAGGTTTAAACCCTTAACTTACCATTTGTGTTTTCAGTCTAGTCTACTGTACTCGGTTCTTTACCTTTTTCCTATGTCTGCATAATTTCTATTATGTAACATGACTTTTATATGTCTTCACAAGTCACTGTGATATTATTTTCCACAAGGTTTGGGTCATAAGCTTCCCACTCTATGATGTTTGCCTCTAAAGTATCCTGAGGAAATTTTAAATTGTTATTCCATTTCTTCTAGGCTATTGTATATAGAGGAATATGAACATTTGTGAATGAATTTTGTGCTTGTAAGTTGTTATTCCATTTCCTCTAGGTTATCACAAGGTTGGGGTAATAAGCTTCCCTTTCTATTCATTCATCATTGCTTGTGCTCCTTCTTTAATCGATACTAATTGACTCTATGATGTTTGCCTCTAAAGTATCCTGAGGAAATTTTAAATAGTTATTCCATTTCTTCTAGGCTATTGTATATAGAGGAATATGAACATTTGTGAATGAATTTTGTGCTTGTAAGTTGTTATTCCATTTCCTCTAGGTTATCTTAAGTAGATGAATAGGAACATTTTAAAATAAATTTTAGATGAGAAGACAAGATGGCTTAATCTCGATTGCACGTTATAAATACTTGGTTCATGACACAGCAAAGATTTCAAGTTTTCAGAAAGTTTTCATTGGTCTTTTGAAGTTGTAGTGATTTAAATCAAGTCATTTTTTACATGACTTTATGAGCCTTGTCCATGTAATGTCCACAAGCAATGTGACCCTGTGGTAAGTTCGAAGTAGTTCATCGACATAATCCTTAAGGCTTAAATACCATTAGCTCCACAACCTATTTAGGTCCATGTAATGTCCACAAGCAACGTGACCCTGTGGTAAGTACTAAGTAGTTCATCGACATAATCCTTAAGGCTTAGATACCATTAGCTCCACAACTTATTTAGTATTTTTTGTGAATTGCCATGGCCTTCCTGCAATAATTTAGAGGGTTTAAACCCTTAACTTACCATTTGTGTTTTCAGGGTTCATGACACAGCAAAGATTTCAAGTTTTCAGAAAGATTTCATTGGTCTTTTGAAGTTGTAGTGATTTAAATCAGGTCATTTTTGACATGAATTTATGAATACGCTTATTTTGCTAAAGCTTTAAAGAAAGTTCCCCATTCTTCCCCTCTTTCCCACAAGTGGAAGAAAATCAAATAGGTAAAGAAAATAGAAAGAGATGGTAGAAAATATTTCTCTAGGATATCTCTTTTAACTCAATGTTTAAGGGAGGGAACATAGTCCAACCTACTAACATGTCTCGAAATACTTAATGCACCTGCACACTAAGACCTGTGCAAGAGGTTCCTGCTTCAGTTATATTTCTACACAGATGGTGGGTAGCTTTCCAAAGTCGCTCAAAACTAACCCCTTGATGCTTGGGAATTTGCATCATTTTCCGGTGCTAAATAACACACAGCACCTAAGCACAAGTTTTGTCTCTGCTCTTACTTTGGGTTGCTCTCCTAGAGTATTCTTTTACTCCTGAATGTTAAGAAATGATCCAAATCAGTTGTTTAAATTTGAAGGTGTCCCCACTAGATTTGGAAATACTATCAGAGAATGGATGAGGACATAAAGAGCTAAAGAAATGGGCTGGTTTCAAAGAGAAAGAAGTCAACAACAACGGAAAATGGGACAACAAACAAACGAGGAAGAAGAATGAAAATGAGTAAGCTTTTTTTCAAATCAACAAAATATATAAACGAGAGGAGACATTTCTGTTTATCCCCTCGATCTTATTTTTCCTTTCTTTGTTTTGCGTACCACCACCTTTGCACATTAAGCCTTGCTCTTAGTATCCTTCTCTGGGAAGCAAGTAGCGAAGGACTATCAGGAGAGAGAGGAATCGAATTAGGAGATAAGCGCAAGATAGAGGTTGGTCTCCTTTGTTCTTATCTCATCTATATTTCATAAAGGAAAAACGAAAGTAGCTTTACTTTTAGCTTGCTGCCCCTGCGTTGACTTTTCAGGACAGCGTTGATTTTTGTTGAACTGACTTGGGTTGACTCATCTACTGGTTGGAGGGTTGTTGTGACACATGCTGGGCTGGCTGACCAAAGGAGACTTTGCTGGTTGAAGCATCCTGTTGACCGTCGAAACGAACACATACATTTTTCTTGTTTCTGATTTGTCTTCTGTAAGATCTGCTTATATGTTCTATCTGCATTTTGCTTATCTAATTGTATGATTGCTGTGAGAAAAGTGAAATTGCTTCTGTCTAGATGTATGCAAGAAGAAACAAGGATGAAGGAATTTGATAATGAAAGAAATGCTGCCTACGTTGCTCATTCCCGAAAGAAGAACTCTGGTGGTTCCAAGGACAAAGGAAGGACTAAGACTCAAAAGAAGAAGGGTAAATGTTTCACCTGCCATAGGACTGGACACTATGCTAGAGAATGCCCCTTCCAGAAGAATTCTCCCGATAGTAACGACAACAACGACAACTGGAGGAATGGGAATCGAAGAAATGACAAATCCAAAGGAAAGAGGAAGGCTCACTTTGAAGGAAACAATCCACCTTCTAAAAGGACCAGAAATACCAGGTATGAGGAGTCTAATGTTGTTGATAAAAGAAATGAGTATATTCTAATATCTGCTCTCTCAGCTGCATCTCCGCCCGACACTATGGATGTCTGGCTAATCGATAGTGGTGCCTCAAGACACATCACCGGATTCAAGGAAGCACTTTCTGACATGGTTTAAAGGGATACTAATCTAGAAATTATCCTTGGGGATAATGCCACTTATCCTGTGAAAGGGACCGGGACTGTGACCCTCCACTTGTCTCAAGGACAAGTCCTCCATCTACAAGATGTACTCTATGTACCCAAATTGAAGAAGAACCTTGTGTCTGTATCTGCCATGGAAGACAAAGGATTCAATGTAACTTTCTCTGATGGAAAGGTACTCATGTGGAAGAAGAGCTTCAAGGAAGCTATCTCAATTTGTTTTAGGGTTGGTACACTCTACCAGGTTGGAGGGAGTCCGTTGGGAGCTATGACTTGTGATACTATCCGTCAAACCGAACTATGGCACCGAAGATTTGGACACCTTTATTACAAGGTTCTTCCCGAAGCAAGAAGCCGTGTAGATACCAAGGGTATCTAGCTGCCATGAGTACTATTATACAATCTGAACCTGGATCTTTTGAGGAATCCATCAAGCATCAAGTCTGGAAGGATGCTATGCATGAAGAATATGAGGCTATTATGAAGAATGATGTCTGGGATGTGGTCCCGAGACCGAAGGACAAATCTGTTGTCACCGCTAAATGGCTCTACAAGATTAAACATGGATCTGATGGGAGTACTGAAAAGTTTAAGGCAAGATTTGTTGCCCGTGGCTTCTCTCAAAAGGAAGGAATTGACTATGACGATATATTTGCACCTGTGGCTCGATATACCACCATCCGATCCATCATAGCCCTTGCTGCTACGCAAGGATGGAGTTTTCATCAGATGGATGTCAAGACCGCTTTTTTGCATGGTGCAATAAAGGAAGAGGTGTATGTAGAACAACCTCTGGGATTTGAAGTTCAAGATCGAGACACTTATGTCTGCAGGTTGAAGAAAGCCCTCTATGGGTTAAAGCAAGCACCCAGAGCTTGGTATGAGAGGATGGATAGTTACTTGATAAAGCTGGGCTTCACTCGAAGCAATGCTGATCCAAACCTTTACTTTAAGGTTGTGGAAGGAAAGCCTCTCATTCTAGTGCTGTATGTGGACAACCTATTCCTGACAGGTGATGACCCTCTCATTCATCAATGTAAGAGGGAGCTTGCTGCTGAGTTCAAGATGAAAGACCTAGGACTGATGCACTATTTCCTAGGCCTGGAGGTCTGGCAGAGACCTGGAGAGATCTTCCTTTCTCAAGAAAAGTATATTGTGAAGCTTCTGGAAAGATTTGGGATGGTGGACTGTAAGTCCGTGTCGACACCAATGGAACTCAACTTTAAGAAGTTGAGTGGCAGCGCTGCAGGGCCTATCTTGGCAAGTCCTACTGAGTATCGTCAACTCATAGGAGCTTTAATGTTCTTAGTGAACACCCGTCCGGACATATGTTTTGCAGTGAATACTTTGAGTCAACAAATGGTTGAGCCTCATCATTTTCACTGGGTTGGTGCCAACAATATTTTGAGATATCTTCGGGGCACGATAAACCATGGGTTGAGATACACTGCCGGGAGTGTGATACTCCGGGGATATACTGATGCCGATTGGGCTGGCAGTGTGGTGGATTGTAAGAGCACATCTGGATGCTGTTTCAATCTTGGTTCTTCTTCGATCTCATGGATGAGCAGGAAGCAGAAGTCGGTGGCTTTGAGCACCGCGGAGGCCGAATACATTGCTGCTAGTATGGCCTGTTGTGAAGCAGTTTGGTTGAGGAAGCTCTTTAGTGAGCTGTTCCAACATGTGCTAGATACCACTGTAATACTCTGTGATAATCAGAGTGGGATTCGTATGACTGAGAATCCTGTGTTCCACGACCGATCCAAGCATATTGATATCAGGTACCACTTTATTTGGGATATAGTTATGGATATCAAATGTACTACAGAAATTGATGATATATATATATACGAAAAACAGAGCATTTATCAACCAACTTAAGACATCACGTCTGTAAAATTCCAGTCATTGCACAATTGTTCTCTGTTTAAAAAAGTGAGTACAATGAGGAGTACATGTATTTTTCATGAACTCTAGCTTCCAAAAGACGATATTCTGAACTGTACTTGTAAATTTCAGCGGTTGTTCACAAAATCGTGCATGGAAGTAAGTTTAACAGTGCTGTGGCGGGAACAATCCTGAGATCAGAACTGCTCTATTTACACTGAGTGATGATCCAATCAGATCAGATGATGTGGAGGGGTCAACAGTTAGTTTATTATGAGCAACTTTATTCTTACTAACATTTTCTCACAAAATCGTGCATGTATTTGCTGACAAAATAGTGCAGTAGGTGTAGGTTGGTATTTGGAATGAAATTGTAAGTAAAATTTCCATTTTTTATTTTTTAATATCAAATAAGCAATTTAGAAATTACTAAAAGAAAAAAAATTAGAGATTTTTCCTTATTTCAAATAAGGAACTAGTTCAAATAAAGAATTTAGTAGTTATTAAAAAAGCTAAAAGTACAGTTTTTTCTTTATGTCACATAAGGAATTTAAGAATTTATTAATTACTCCCTATCTCTATTTTTCTAGCAATATATACTTGTCTTATATAAAACCTCAAGTAATAGACTTGGTAACACCCCTGAAATAATATTTTCTCTCATTTATTAAATATTTTATATTTCCACTTTTTAACTTGAGTCACAAAGAAATAATAAATCAAGTTAATATGCTAATATTGAGGACAAGTTTGACATGGCATATAGGTTAGTTGGGGCTTTTTGCACATTTAGGTGATGGGGAGCACTATTTGCCATTATTATAAACCAAAGTAATATAGATGTTGTATGGGTGTTAATGTGAGGATAATTTTGCCCCTAGACAAGGATGGGTATGTTTGGGGCTTTGGACATCATCTAAGGAGAAACACCATTATTATCCCAGGGCATACGAGTGGTTTTGGTTGGTTAAGTAATAGCACAGACTGTGCACATGGTACAAAACCACCTCCCAGTGCCCCTAACGTGAATGATTGGCCTAGTGGTGCTCATCGCCAACATCAAGGTTTCTTGTTGGTGGCTAGTGTCCCACGTACTAATGTCTACTACCTAGTATTGTGACATTTTGATAGATCGATGTACCAACAACTAATACATTGCATTAGTGTTGGTTGACCTTGAGGTGTCCTTGATACAGTTAGCCCGAAATTTGACCTAGAATTGATGGACTATAGTCCCCAACCATGGAGTGAGAGTCCTTGAACCCCCTATCTAGATGAGCTAATGGATAATGTAGGATGATATATACTAATATCGAGGACATTGAGCTTGACATGGCATATAGGTTAGTTGGGGATTTTTGCACATTTAGGTGATGGGGAGCACTATTTGCCATCATTATAAACCAAAGGAATATAGATGTTGTATGGGTATTAATGTGAGGATAATTTTTCCCCTGGACAAGGACGGCTTTGTTTGGGGACTTGGACATCATCTAAGGAGAAACACCATTATCATCCCAGGGCGTACGAGTGGTTTTGGTTGGTTTAGTACTAATACAGACTATGCACATGGTACAAAAACACCTCCCAGTGCCTCTAAGATGAACGGTTGGCCTAGTGGTGCTCATCGCCAACATCAAGGTTTCTTGTTGGTGGCTAGTGTCCTACTTACTAATGTCCACTACCCAATATTGTGACATTTTGATAGGTCGATGTACCAACAACTAATACATTGCATTAGTGTAGGTTGACCTTGTTAAGGTGTCCTTCATACAGTTAGCCTGAAATTTGACTTCTCGATGGACTATAATCCCCAACCATGGAGTGAGAGTCCTTGAACCCTCTATCTCCATGAGCTAAATTATGGAGAATGTAGGATGATATGCTATTATCGAGGACATGTTTGACATTTTGATAGATCGATGTACCAACAACTAATACATTGCATTAGTGTTGGTTGAACTTGAGGTGTCCTTCATACAGTTAGCTCGAACTTTGACCTAGACTTGATGGACTATAGTCCCCAACCATGGAGTGAGAGTCCTTGAACCCCCTATCTAGATGAGCTAATGGATAATGTAGGATGATATGCTAGTATCGAGGACAAGCTTGACATGGCATGTAGGTTAGTTGGGGCATTTTGCACATTTAGGTGATGGGGAGCACTATTTGCCATCATTATAAACCAAAGGAATATAAATGTTGTATGGGTGTTAATGTGAGGATAATTTTTCCCCTAGACAAGGATGGCTTTGTTTGGGGCCTTGTACATCATCTAAAGAGAAACACCATTATCATCCCAGGGCATACAAGTGGTTTTGGTTGGTTAAGTGATAATAAAGACTGTGCACATGGTACAAAACCACCTCCCAGTGCCCCTAAGGTGAACGGTTGGCCTAGTGGTGCTCATCGCCAACATCAAGGTTTCTTGTTGGTGGCTAGTGTCCTACTTACTAATGTCTACTACCCAATATTGTGACATTTTGATAGGTCGATGTGCCAACAACTAATACATTGCATTAGTGTTGGTTGACCTTGACATGTCCATGATACAGTTAGCCCGAAATTTGACCTAGACTTGATGGACTATAGTCCCCAACCATGGAGTGAGAGTCCTTGAACCCCCTATCTAGATGAGCTAATGGATAATGTAGGACGATATGCTAATATCGAGGACATTGAGCTTGACATGGCATGTAGGTTAGTTGGGGCTTTTTTCACATTTAGGTGATGGGGAGCACTATTTGCCATCATTATAAATCAAAGGAATATAGATGTTGTATGGGTATTAATGTGAGGATAATTTTTCCCCTAGACAAGGATGGCTTTGTTTGGGGCCTTGGACATCATCTAAAGAGAAACACCATTATCATCCCAGGGCATACAAGTGGTTTTGGTTGGTTTAGTAACCCAACACGACTACCTAAGAATAGTAAATCCTCCTTACTACTGCTGCGTGGTGATCCAGGAAACAAGATCTGGGTTTTTATTGCTTATCGGAGGGAAAGCATTCCTCCACTCAAGGAGTTTTCCTCCTATCCACTTGTACAAAAAATAGGCTTCAGTAAGATAATAGGATTAGAAGAAAATCATAGGAAGACATGTGAATAATACGAGAGGTTTAGATTCCAAGATTTTTTTGTAACTTTGTCATCTTCAAAGTTACAAACAACATGTTTGTTAATTGAAGTGATATTTGATTTCAGCGCTTAGTTTAGCTTTCTTCTAAGGTTTTTAACTTTCCTTGTGTTAACTTGACCCATTGACCTAGGTGGTCAATATCCCTCTTGTATCATTTATGTTCACATATTTGTTTATAAGCAATTTATTCTTACAGCTTATCTTAACATTTGTTGATGATAGTTGTAGCACTCTTACATTAGTTAGATAGAATTTTTACTTTGAATTTAGTTCATTTCCATTACTATTTTTAATTTTTTTGGTTCATTATGTGTTATTCATTAACCCTACCACAAATTGTTTTAATGCATTGGATATGTTCACTTTCCAATTTTCCAACTTCTCATTAGCATCATTGCCATCCAATACCACATTTAGCATATTCACCTTCACATTACACTGTTTCTTGGAGAAAAATAAGGACACCTGTAGCAGTTTGCAACCCGACTTCCAAGCTTGCCCAAATTCACACGAAACATAAGATGATTCAACGATTTGGGAAACTTTTGAACAGACAGATAATCAGTGATCCGTGTGCTTTGACAATCCGTGATCCGTGTGCTTTGAGAAGGAGATGCACACATTATATCCAATATGGTCGGGGGTATCCTGTAGCATTAACAGGTGAGGCGCATCTGTCAACAACCTTTTCGGACGGCCAAGACATTTTTATAAGCTCTGCATTTAATTCCGTTTTTTTCTGTGAGGCCGATCTTCCATAGTTTTTGCCTAAAACAGGTATGTGTTTAGGCTTTCTGTTTGTTTTATTAAAAAATATCTCTTTGGATAAATTATTATCATATCCTGTTGCCTGTTCAGATTGTTGGGGCTACCTTTAGATTATATCTTTTTGATTTTGCTGACTTTAAACACATATCTACTAAGCATAGGATGATAAAACGTTGCATTTTCTTGGATCGGATTCTAGCTTAGTTATTTCCTCTGCTTTTGGGCATATGTAACGTTAAGTGCATGTTAATGGAATTTGATTACTTGTTTCTTTGTGTTAAGTACATTGATAAGCAGAAAAACCTTTATCGCTTCCGAAACATCTTCACCATGCACTTTCTGGGTAGAAATGTTAGGACTTCTTATTATTTTCAATGGCATATTACCACAAGAACGCTTGAGATGAGGGATACTCAGATTACGTCCAGAACAGATACAAATTGGTGTATTTTCAATGGCATATTACCACAAGTCTTCTTATTTTCAATAGAATATTACCACAAGAACGCTTGAGATGAGAGATACCCAGATTACGTCCAGAAAAGATACAAATTGGTGGTTCTTTCAGTGACCTATCCCTAGCCAGTTTCTCAACAGTAACTTTCACCTTTTTCTCAGGAAGAATAATTTGAGAGGCTTCCATATTTATAGAAACCACCATCTTTCTTTTTCATAAATAGAAGATTTTGATATCATTGGGCATGGACTATCTGTTGTAACAAGTCCCAACATAAGTCATCAAAATGGTCATATATTTTGTTCAATAGCACAATGACTAACCTGCAAAACATAAACCCCATTTGTTAATAACATCTGGAGCATTAAAAAACACATTTTCCTTCACAATGAAGCAACATAGAAACCCTCAGAATTGAAAATATCCATTCTTATAAGTAGTGGAAAGACTGAATTGTAAGTCCCATCATAAGTCGTCAAAATGGGCATAGATTCTGTTCAATAGGACAATGCCTGACCTGCAAAACATAAACCCCGTTTGTTAATAACATCTGGAGCATTAAAAAACACATTTTCCTTCACAATGAAGCAACATATAAACCCTCAAAATTGAAAATATCCATGCTTACAAGTAGTGGAAAGACTGAACTGTAAGTCCCATCATAAGTCGTCAAAATGGCCATAGATTTTGTTCAATAGCACAATGCCTGACCTGCAAAACATAAACCCCATTTGTTAATAACATCTGGAGCTCCTTCTATTAGGGTATCTCCCTTCTACTAATTATTTCCAAAGCTCATATTTCATCTCAAATTCTGGGTTGTTTATATATTGTGTCATCCTTTCTTGTCTTCCTCATTGCAGTGTTTTATTATCAGGTGGAAATGTGATTCTGAATTGGGTCTACATGGTCTTCTAGCATATGAATGGGACAATTTTATTAAGAATCTTATTCTTAATGGTCTAATCTTTTTTTTTCTGAGTAAAGACTATTCTATTAGGATTAAAAAGAGAAAAAATATTTACAAAGAGGTTTGAACCTCTGAGGGGGCCGTAGCCTGCCCTCTGTCAAAGAACCATTGCAGGTAGCTTTTTTTCCTTTTGTTTACAAAACTAATAATCATAGCCTCAACACTGAACAGAACTATATGGACCAAGACTAAATAGAGCTAAACGCTCCAGAGTGAGCTGCCCTATTACAAAAAATTGTTCTTTACCATAATTACAAAAAAGGAAATCCAAAATTGTACCTTGGAGAATGAACAAATTCATATTGTTGGTATCAGAAGCCATCCACACTGAAAATGACACACGAGATCCAGAAAACCAAAACAGACTTACTGTCCTGTAGCTGAAACCAAAGGTAATTAAACTTGCCGTGGCGCATCCGTAGCATTTTCATTAACTTGATTAGGGGAGCTTGCCCAGGTTACCATCACCTCATCTTCAGATTCCATCAAGTTGCCTTCTGTAGGAGGCACAAGGTGCAGAACATTGCCAAAGAGGCACGCTGGCTCACAAACTATGGTCTGTTCTTGAGGAGAGTCTGGCGGAGGGCGAGAAGCCTCTTGTTGACCTTCTTCGTACACCGCAGCAAAAACATTGAGGACAGCACCAGCCAAGCTGCTCTGAGAATCACTGGAATTAAGAGAAAGTGACTGTTCCTTGGAAATTTCGTTTGAGCTTGTGAGCTCATCTTCTTCCTCCGAGAAGATGACAGTAATTATAGCTAACATGAGCGGTCTGTTAAGTCTGCTTTTGAACTTAAACCTTAAGGTATGAAGGGAACTTTTTAGGGAGGGTCCAGAATTGTCTGAGGGCGGAGAGGAAGGTGAAGTAGTAGCTAACGGGGATATACGACGAGGCGCAGAGCTACCACGCCCTCCAGATCCTCCATGGGATCCTGAGTTGCTCCCTCACCTTGGAATACCCCGACGACGGGCCATAACAGAATACAACAGTGGAATGAGGATGCTAAAGGACTGGGTGTGAGGGAGAAGCAACGTGTTGGGCAATTGTAACCAGATTAAAAACCAGACCTTTCAGCTTGTTTGGACCAAGCGTTGACCAAAGTCAACGCTGGTCAAACTTCTGCGAAACCCTAGCAGCAGAAACCCTAGCAGCAGAAAGATCCTCTTTGTCCTTCCCACGTGTGGCTGAAATTCGTCCTCCAGGTAGCTCGTACTTTTTAGGATGAGAGAGGAAGATGTGAGAAAATTCTCTCCAACTTTTCCTGTAAATATATCCATCAATGAGGGTGTGTGACACATCTGTTGGGCATGTGAGCCTACATTACAAAACTGGCTGACCTTGCACATATAATTTATTAAGAATAATAAATTCAAAATATAAGTTCTGCTCATCGGATTAAGACTATTTTTATATGGATTTTACACCTCTCAGAAAGAGGAATCCAACAAAAATATTAGCCTCTTAATCTGAGCATCAGAACATGGAGTTTGGACCTAGTTGTCCAAATTTAACACTCCCTCTCAACTAGGGAGAACTCCATCTATTAGTGCAATTAACATCGTGAGTCATCCCACTGAAACTTGCTTTGCTAGCTTCTTTATTTCAGAACAGAAGTGGGTCAGTCACAAAGACATCATTCCCCGACTGACATAATCAGTCCAGAGGTCCCAGACCTCACAAATCTTGATCCTAGATAGAGAGTATGGCAATCTTTGATGGGTCCATCAGTCTTTGCTAATAGTCTCTAGCTTTTCCACACCTCATTGGCCAAATGAGAGGTACTTCCCATGAGCCCTGAACTCAATGGGTAGGATGCATACGGGGCACAGATTAAATGAGTGGCGAACCAGCTCAATAATCACAAGGGTGGGGCAGAAGAATTATGAGTGCTTACAGCTCCGAGAAGCTATCCCCAAAGCCCCCCAGAGCTCCCAGAGCTCATCGTCCAACAGGACCCACATCATAGGGTCTTTCCACGACACCAAGACTCTCACGGAAGGTTAGGAACTTGACCTTCCCCAGGGGCTTAGTGAGAATATCCGCGACCTGCTCATCAGTTCCTATATGATCGAGCCTTACGGCGCCTCGCTGTACCATATCCCGAATAAAGTGGTACCTGATATCAATATGCTTGGATCGGTCGTGGAACACAGGATTCTCAGTCATGCGAATCCCACTCTGATTATCACAGAGTATTACAGTGGTATCTAGCACATGTTGGAACAGCTCACTAAAGAGCTTCCTCAACCAAACTGCTTCACAACAGGCCATACTAGCAGCAATGTATT
>Ga0115848_100408_pt1 | contig 16499 bp, 18 predicted proteins | sample InSIn3gowninarea_FD_83862 | JGI IMG/M metagenome (GOLD analysis project Ga0115848, IMG submission 83862) | reverse complement strand
CATATTGCGAAAGAACACGTTGACTGCAACGCTTACGCCTGCGGTCGGCTTGGCTGTATGGAGCCATAATGGCGGGATGTAGAGGACATCGCCCGGCTTCAGGTCAAAGGTGATTGGACTTGTACATCGTGGGTAGTGAGGTTGTCCTTGTGCATCGAATATGTCAAGGCGGGAACTGGAAGCGCCGGCTGGGAAGTCCAGGTATACGACGTCTGAAGGAGGAAATAGGATGAATTGTTTCTCGCCTGTGACCTGGCAGTAGATATTTGCCATGACGTCGAAGTGAAGCCACATGTTGACGTTGCCGCCGATTCTCAGGGGCGAGCTGTGCATATTTGTCACCACATGACTCAGCTTGGGTGGTAATTGGAAGTCTGGTGCAAGAGTTGGAAAGTCCTCTGCTAGTGTTGTTGGCTTGGCGGAGGGCTGGTCTGATGAGAGGGCGCGAAGATACATTGGTGAACCTTTGGATATGTCGTCGAGGAAAGTACCGAAAGGCATGGTGGTGTAAGCAAAGTCTTTGGCTAGGAAGTTCATAGTAGAAGAGTTGGCAGAGTGTACAACTACTGGTCGCTTAGCACCGACCTTCTCCTTCAGGTACGGGATGGTCCATTTCTCTGTGCAGGTTCCAACGTTCAGACCACGAAGAATGACTGGTTGACCTGCCTTTAAGATTGTCTCAACCCCTTCTGATGATGTCCATGCAGCATATTCAAGAATCGCTCCATTTGTTGCTACAGCTTCCTGTGATTGGACTAGGTGCTGTGACAACCGTGGCATTGGATCTGTGCCCGGAGTTGCCACATTATTATTTGCCAGTTTCGTTACCTGCGACGTCTCTGCAATGGCATTCCAGGGTACTAGTCCTGGCATGAGTTGGGATGGCAGCACTGTCCAGCAGCCCTCATTCCAATATGTCCCGAATGAGAAGCACACTGCACCTCCATGCGCGACAACGATTGAGCCATTCACGAGCTCAATGGTACAGCCAATCAGCATAGGCCGTGTTTCCCAGTCGACTTGCACTGGCTGGACCATGATATCAAAATTAGTCAAGACCAACTTCAATATTTCTTTGTCTTGCCTCAGCACTTCGTGACCAGTGACACCGCCGACTAGCAGCAGGTCTTCCGTGCTGCTGATAACAAGAGTCGCGCCGAAACGACCGAATGAGGCTTTACAAGACGCATCCATTTTGAGATTGCTGGTACGATCTTGGAACTGAATCGTGATTTCGTCTTCGCTTTCAAGGATGACCCAGCTCCAAAGGTCTGGCAGGATCGTGCCATTGCTATCAATACCACCAGAGAGATATCCTGAATTGCCAGCAACAGCCACCATGCTGGCGCCGAATCGTGCTGTTGGTCTTGTGCCGACAATCTTTAGTGTGTGCCATCCGTTTAGCTCAGTCCACATCAACCATTCTTCGTTGATCTGAAAGGGGCCAGTCTTGCCTCCTGATACTAGAACTGCACACAAAGCTTTTCCGTCTTCTGTGTCTGAACGGGACAAACTTATCTGCACTGCAGAGTGACGATATAAGCCATGTGGCAGTGGATGCAATGCAGACCAGCCAGTGTCGCTACTTAGCCAGCATGCTGCACTCGCGGATGATGGCGATGTTCGTCCTCCTACTAGAAGCTGCTTGCCTTTTCCAGCAGGTGTTATTGTATGACACATGAGTGAAGCTGGAAGACTTGGTAAGGTTGCTGGTCCTGATCTATAGCTCAAATCTAGATCACCGACGGCTAGAAGCAAGTCCACGCTCTCGAGACGGCTTTGCGCACCATATCCTCCAGCAGTCCAGATAGCGTTCTGGGACGCATGGCTTGCTCCAAACCGTCTGAAGCTGCTATCAGAAGGATGGTGATGTGAACCATAATGTATTGGATGGGCATCAGGAATTACAGGTTGATATCCGTTCCTAACTGGTTGACAATCATTCCCAGGTGCAACTCCACGTATTATCACATTCCTCGCAACAAGCAGGAAATAATGGCTGCAAAACAGTGCAAACTCTTCCCATTCGTCAAAAGGCTCTACTGTATCGAGCGAATTGCGCTCTTGAGCCGAAATAAACTCGTCGTCTGACCACAAGCTCCAGAGACTACGAAAGTTGACCTCTTTCCATGAACCTCGTATGAAGCGTCGCTTCTGTTCTTCTGCAGAAGGGTGGCGTATGGCTGTCTTCAATGGGCTGTTCAACTTCTGGAAATGCTTGAGCATGGTGACAGCGAATGGATGATTCTCGCCATCTGGCAAATATTGTTCTAATACTGCGAAACATGCTAAGACGTGTAAGTATGGGTCCTCGACTTAATCTGCTCACCGACCTACCGTCATTGAAAGTTGATGCCCATTCTACCAGTTTCTCGGCTGCAAGAGCGTCCATGTAAGTGATGGAGACCTCGGCCAGAAAAAGAACTGGATCGCCTTTTGCATCAAGTGTTTGAGTAAGGACTTTATCCAATCCTGGCATATCCTCCAAATCACAGGCGACAGCTTTATAGTTGGGCCGATCTATCATTACACCGTCCTTAGGGAGGTTTATAGTCCCCTCAAGACCAATGACTGTCCTTAGCTCAGGTGTTTGCCGGACCATTTCGCACTTCTTTCCCATGAGTTGTTTGTAGTCAACATCGACGAAGACTGCTTCCCTACAAAGCTCAGGGTCACGGGATAGAAAGTTGAAAGGTAGAGGGTCACTATAATACTCCTCAGCACCATCCTCGTGGATCGCTAGATAATTTGGACAGCTTACTCACTATCCACATCCAAGATTGATCACAGTTCGCCTCCTGCCGGTAGTCTCCTCTAAAAAGGTGCGGACTACATGCTCGATAGCCCTCATACGCAGCCAGTATCCTCTATTGATCAATGGTGATCGTCGTTGAAACTTCTTGACGAAGTAACGCAGGAAACCATGATCGTCTTTATGGTATATCCTCTCCACACTTCGTTTGGAGACTATGCAGCTGTTGTTCGTCTTCAGTATATCAGTATAGCACTATATCTAGATAGTTTCAAGCACAAACATACCTCCATGATTGAGATATCTTGTTTTTCTTTCCTCGATGGCATAATCCGCTGTTTTGAGGAGGCCATCTTAGGAGCCGGAACTGCAGCTTTCTGGTCCTCCATACTGCGGATTGTATTACGGTCTTTCAAAACAGCTTCACACGTTCACACGTTCACACATTCGATCACAACAACTTTCCTGGATCAAACCTAGAACTTGAGAAATCTGAGATATCGAACTTGTACTTCCAGATTAATAATCGCGGCTTGGCATTACGGATCACAACAAGGACAGGACGACAGACAAGCTCTGTCGTTTACACAAATAAACACTATTCGTGTACCTTAGGCATCAATCATTGACCTGGCTGTTGCGCGCCTTGTTGCTTGTGAATTACAGGGTCTGTGAGTCAAGTACAACAAACGACCTCAAACGAAGAAATATATCACCCTCGCATACCTGGCTATCATGCGGTGACACAAGCCTCAGGTGTGATTTATCTTGATTATTCACTGTTATTTCCACATTCTTTGCCACTTCAGATATCAGATACAGACAACATTTCCTTGGTGCAAGGCAAGATGAGTCTCAACTGCGTGGCGTTTAATCAAGATTACAGCCACTTGGCTATAGGTAAGATCATAAGCTCTCCCAAAACATCCAGCCTTTTCAGTAGACTAAACCAAGATTAGGCACATCGAATGGCTTCCGAGTCTACACAACGGAGCCCTTTGCAAAAGCTCACCAGACATATGACGGCAACATCTCATTGATGGAGATGCTCTTTTCGACATCACTCATAGCCTTAGTTCTTTCTCCACGAAGGCTTGTGATCACAAACACAAAAGTACGACCGTCCAAAGCACGAAAGAATGATCTTATTGCTTACACGATGTAGCGAAATTCGACGATATGTGAACTCACATTTCCAACCACAATCCTGGCTGTGAAGCTAAATAGGAAGAGGTTGGTTGTTGTACTAGAAAATCAAATATACGTATACGATATCAGCAACATGAAGCTGGTACACACGGTCAACACTTCACCAAATCCTCAAGGTGAGTAATATCGACACGTCTACAACTGTATCAAGCTGAGTAGAAATAGGTGTTTGCGCATTATCAGCATCCTCAGATCGTCCTTATCTGGTCTATCCTCTCCCCCAAAGCGATACCCCTGCATCGTATACACAGCCCCCACCTCACGTTCCTCCATCTGCTGCTCCTCATCAGACCTCAAACAGCGGCCACGTGCTAGTCTTTGACCCCGTCTCGTTACAGGCAATTAATGTTATAGAAGCACATCGAGCCCCATTATCATGTATTGCTACCAATCGGCAAGGCACACGATTAGCAACAGCATCAGACAAAGGAACCATCATTCGCGTTTTCTCCATTCCTGATGGTCAAAAGCTATTTCAGTTTCGAAGAGGTTCCATGCCTTCACGAATATATAGCATGTCATTCAACGACGATTCGACTTTGCTTTGTGTTTCCTCAGCGACGGACACCATTCACGTATTCAAGCTGGCCTCAGCATCAGAGCAATACACCAAGCCAGCAGCTGAGAGAGCCACTACAGTCAGACGTGTTTCAGAACGGAGTATCAGTCCTGGTGGAGATGCCTTTGCAGACGATATGAATGCCGGTGACGGTGCAGCAGCACGAAGACACAATGGCACCTTCGCGGGCATGATCCGACGGACATCACAGAATGTGAGCAAAGGCTTTGCTGCGACTGTTGGCGGTTATCTGCCTTCAGCAGTGACAGAAATGCTTGAACCGACGAGAGATTTTGCCTGGTTCAAAGTGCCCAGGCAAAGTGGAGTAACAGGTGCGGCAGTGAAGTCTGTCGTAGCTATGAGTCCGAACGGTCCTCAAGTCATGGTAGTCACAAGTGAGGGAGATTTCTTGGTCTACAATATCGACCTGGAGAAAGGTGGAGAGGCTGAACTGATCAAGCAACAGTCGTAAGTACTTCTTAGAGTTGGTGAACTTTTCATACTAACTTCAACAAGCATCTTGCAGTCGAATGAGCGACCCGGCAGGTCTACTATTGAAGACTAAAGGCAGGAGTTCAGCAAGCGGAGAAGCGTTATTGTCGGAGCTCACTTCGATATCCTGCTGCTGCACACGTCAGCTGCACCGAAGTGACTTGCCTATGGCCTAAGTCGGGTGATACTAGCGTTGGATATCTTTAGTTGCGTATACCGGGAATTTTTACTCGAAGCGGCGTACAATGAGATCCATGGATTATGATAGTATGGTACTCGGATCGAACAGTTTCCTTAACTCATGCCATGTTTCTATGATGGGCTTGTAAAGTATGTCTCTTGTTCTTGCGCTCAGACAGAAAGCAAAACTTCTGCCACGCTCAACATGTAGGCCAGGTCCATCACACAAACTTTTGGAAACGCCCGGAAAAAGAGATTGCAAGCATATAAAGCACAGTCGCTCCTTGCTTAAGTTCGAAACAAGCTTCTCCTCTCCTGCACTACCCCGCATCTTGCCACGTGCTCTAAGCAGTCCCCATCAAGTTCCAGTTATTGTTCGGTCATCTTCATCATTCACTCTTGACCCTTCACTTTCTGCATCGCCATCATCATGTCTACAAACAAGGTGTTGAGTGCAAGCTCCCTGAGCAAGTATATTGGAGAAAGTCTTTCTCAGGATGCTAATCCACAACTCAAGAATGCTACTGACGCAGTAGCTATCGCTTGTCATGCTGGCATGCTTGCTGTTGGTTTCCGCTTGATTGGGTTAGGTGAAGATCACAGGATAGGTTGGTACTCTGTCAAGCACATCGTGGGTAACATTCAACTAATATACAAAATAGAAGCGCAATCAGATACACGGAACACTCAACCACTGCCAACAGAATGGAATGCACACTCATCTCATGCTTTCCGTTACAAACACTCACAGTCCTCCATGGAATATCTTCTGAAAGTCAGCCGACTCGGAAATAAGACAGTAGTCTACGGTATCGGCATGGGAGATGACAAAACAACTTCTTTCGACATTGCCACGAAAGACTACATCTCAGAGTCGTCACTACCAGCAACACCAGTTAGCTCATCTCCTGAAGATACAGCTCACGCAATCCAAAACATCTTCATCTCTCCCAGCCGTCTTACAGATCTTGGCTCCCTGCTCCGACTTAACATCCTTCAGAAGCTCGTACCTGGTCTGCAGAAAGAAGGTTACGAGGAGTCGAAAGAACCCGAATCCACAGCTACATCAGGGAACAACCAATCACAAGCGCAAGCTCAAACTACTCTTCCTCCTCCACGCAGACCAGGTGACTACGATCCTCTCCGTGACGATCCAGTTCTCCCACGCCCAGCGCAACCGCACCACCCTCTAGCAGATCCAGCATTCGCTCCTCGTCGTCCTCCACAACCCACTGGCGATTTCCCACCTCCTGACTTCGAAGACCCATACGATCTCAATCGACCACCCCGAGGTATGCCACGACCAGGTGGTAACGGTTTTGCACCTGGGTACGGCGAGCGTGACCTTTACCCGCCAGGTATGGGACCAAACGATCCACTGAGGATCGGAGGTGGTGGAGGACCAGGCTTCAGAGGTGGTGGTGGGGGCATGTATCCGACTTTTGATGATCCCATGTTTGGTGGAAGAGGAGGAGAGGAAGAGGGATTCAATCCGCAAGCACCTCCTGGAGCGAGGTGGGATCCTTTAGGTCCAGGAATGCCCAGGGGCCCTGGAGCGGGTAGATTTGGAGGAGGTGCTGGTGGTGGGTTTGGCGGTGGCCGGCCACCAAATCCTTTTGGTGGATTTGGTGGGAATGATTTTATCTAGACTGCAGAGCCAAGTTCAAAAAATCTGGCCCTGGTATGGATTGATCAAGACATAGGATGCAAGACGACGAGGATGACACTCACGACTATCAACGAAAAAACGAGCATGAGGAGAAGAAAACACAACCCCTTGGACGAGGACGAAATGTATGCCACGGCGTACTCATCAGGTGGTAGACGTAGTCACTAACCTAGCGCCATACAGTCTGTATTGAAGACACTCCTCCCGATAACCTCTCTTACGAATGCGAAACCTGCCACCACGTGCTGCAAAGTGCTGCAACGTTCCAATAGCACCAGTCCCACTGCAGGATCCAGCCACAAGATCTCAACATCTCGGAGGTGAAGAAGGCTATGTCAATGCAGGGACACGCTTCAAAGGGAAATTGATTTATAGTCCATGGTCTGCTGCATCTAAAAGTATCATAAATGTCACAAACAAGAATCACTTCACCTCCGTCAGAGGTTACAATGCCAACATTGTCTAAATTTGACGTCAAGCTATTGTAGCTATTGCCAGCTCACTTATCACTGCTGCTGTTGCTGTCATGGTCGACCAGAATATGCCAAGAAATCCAAACCAATGCCTACGTCATCGTGCAGACATCACACATGACCATTTCGAAACACAATTGAACGTGGACCACGACGACTGCAGCTCCAACCTTCTAAGATCACACAATCACTCCCAATTTTCTAGGTACGCAAACATTACCAACATACGACTGTATCTTCAAGCATCAACCTACTCACATCACCACTTTAGCACCAGTCAAAACACACACTTCCCCTCTTTTACCACCACCACCCAAACACCACAAAAATGTCAGGAACTTCCAATGTCGGCCAAGGCTCTGTCTACGAGGCAGGTGACCAGCGCCCCCACCCTCCCAAGAACGCAGACAACATGGACGACTTCGCCAAGAAGTTCGCTGCTGGAAACACTGCCAACATCCACAACAAGGACGACCCTAGTACGTTAATACACCACCATTCCACCCCTTTCCTCCCCTAGCCTTTTCTTCCCATCTACTCCTCCATCCATCCACAAACAACGCATCATACACATCTTTCTTTTCATCCATCTATCCACTCAACACACCACTAACCACCATCTCCCTTCTTCTAGAGGACGAGCGCAGCATAGCCAACCGTCTCGAGCTCGAATCCCAGCGCACCGACGACGACGCTCCCAAAACCGAGGAGGAAGCCGCCAACAAAATCGACGCCACTCTCCCTGCCCGTCTGCACGGCAACGAGCCCAGCAAGGGCGCTAAGATTGATCAGCAGATTCGTGATGAGGAGGAGGAGGAGTTGAGGAAGAAGGATGAGGCGAAGGCGCAGAGTGCGGCTGATAAGAAGCACTAGATTGTAGGCTTCTGTGATTGGAGGATTACACAATACAAGATGATCAACGACATCTAATGTTGTAGAGCCTTTGGCTTCGGCCGGCAAGCAAAAAGATATTTAGCATAATTGCATATTCGATTTGGTGTACACTTCGCTTCCATCTGATGTGTTCTGGTTATATGGGATCATTGTCATAGTTGTTGGTGGCACCTCGCCAAGTGTGTGAAATTGCTGTGTCGTTCGTAACGCCTGAACCGCAATGGTAATGGTACTTTGTCTTTGTCTTGGAGCACACATCTAAAGCAAATCAAGAATAGTTACAGGGTCAAAAAAAGTGTATGAAAGCAGTAGTGGGGGAGCTTGGAGTATCACTTGAGCTGAAAGATGCTCCTATAAGGGAAAGAACAATCTCTAACGTTTCGTTGTGTTCTGCGCTTCTACGGTTGCGCTCACTTTTCCGCTGTGCTATGCTTCTATCGATCTGCAGGTTTGTCTCAAGCTGGTTTGTAGAAAGAGAGATCATCACAATGCGTTCTTGCCGAATTCTTTTCTCATGTAAGAAACTTGCCACATCTGTACCAGCTCGACCTCCCCAGACCTCGGCCTCATCCGTACCAACTTAGGCTAACTCATGCTCCAAATCTGTCTCGAACGAAACGCCTCCAGTTGCAAATTTGCTCGGGTCCTTGTTCCTGGTAACCAAGACATGACATCTACTCCAGCTCAATAGTGCCCGGCGGTTTACTCGTAGCTACAAGAATCAAACGAATTAGCACTCTCAACCAACACACTCACACTGCACACGCCAATCACGAAAAACTTACTATCATACAACACCCTACAAACCCCATCAACCTCATTAACAATCCTCGCACTAACTCTCTCCAGAAAATCCCAATCAAACCTAAAAAACCGCGCCGTCATAAAATCAGTCGTCACCACCGCCCTCAGAATAATCGCTTGTGCATGGACTCGATTATCGCCCATCACGCCCACAAACTTCGATGGGTCCAGTCCAGCCAGCGCTTGGCTGATTTGTCTGTAGTACCCTGCCGCGCGGATTTCTTCAAGGAAGATGCCATCGGCCTGGCGCAGAATATGGAGTTGTGAGGCTGTTACTTCGCCCAAAATGCGAATGCCCAGGCCCGGACCGGGGAAGGGATGGCGCCAGACGAGGTCTTCAGGGATCCCGAGCTTGGTGCCGAGGACGCGGACTTCATCTTTGAAGAGTTCGCGGAGGGGTTCGATGAGTTTGAGGTGCATGTTTGCGAGCAAGCCGCCGACGTTGTGGTGGGTTTTGATGGTTGCGCTGGGGCCTTTGAAGGAAATGCTTTCGATTACGTCCGGGTACAGGGTTCCTTGGAGGAGCCATTCGATTTTGCCTGCTTTACTTGAGCCCTCTGCGGCTTTCATGATGCGGTCGGCTTCTTCTTGGAAACAGTGCACGAACTCGTTGCCGATGATTTTGCGCTTGCGTTCGGGGTCGGTGATGCCGGCGAGTTTGGACAGGAAGCGGTCGCTTGCGTCGATGACGGTTAGGTTGACGCCGAGATGCTCGCCTAGTGTTTTCTTTACGATTTTGGCCTCGTCGGTGCGTAGGAGCCCGTTGTCGACCATGACGGCGTGGAATCTATCGCCGATTGCGCGCTGCATCAGCTTAGCTGCGACGCTTGAATCGACACCGCCGCTGACCGCACCAATGACTTGGCCTTCTGGCCCGACTAATGCTTGGATCCGTGCAATCTCCTTGTCCACAAACTCGTCCATACTCCAATCCTGCTTCGCGCGGCAGATCTTGACTGCAAAGTTCTTGAGGATTTCCGTTCCTTTCGGCGTATGCGTTACTTCTGGGTGAAACTGAATGCCATACCACTCTTTCGATTCGTGCGCGATACCCGCGTACGGCGCATTCGACGTTTTGGCAATAACGACGAAATCTGTAGGCAGCCCGGCCAGCTTGTCACCATGCGACATCCACACTTCCATCCCATCCTCGATATCTGCAAAGAGACTGTTGACGTGCTCCTTTGCGCCCGAATACGTCTCGTAGTGTAATCTAGCAGGCCCGTATTCGCGCTTCTCGCCTGCAAGCACGTTCTTTCCATGGTGCCAGGCTAGCTCTTGCAGTCCATAGCATATACCTAGGATGGGCACGCCGAGCTCGAAGAATGCCGGGTCGACGTGCGGTGCGGAGGGATCGTAGACGGAGTAGGGACCACCGGATAGCACGATACCGGTGGGTTTCCATGATAAGTCGGCGAGCTTTTGAGTGCAAGGCAGCATTTCGGAGTAGACATTGAGTTCGCGGAGACGACGGGTGATGAGGTGGGAGTATTGGGAGCCGAAGTCGAGGACGAGGATTGTGTCGAAGGCTTCGTGTGGGGTGGTGTCTTTGATGGTGGAGGAGCTCATGGTTTCGGTGGTCATGCTGGAGGAATGAAAAGTGTTGTTGTTGTTGATGTCGATTTGAGTGTTGCTTATGGAGTGGACGAGGGCGTGCAAGAGGTATTGCTCGCTATTTTGGACCTCCAAAGATGAGATTGCACGGACGTACACGGAACTAGTCAAAGAACGTGTTGCCAAATAAAACAGAATGAATGGAGCAGTCGGAGGAGGTGAAAGTGAAAGTGAAGAACAAAGCCAATCACGTGCCAACCATTGGAAATCTTTTTTGTCGGACTTGGATCCGGCGGTACTCACAGACAATCCAACATCAACAACATCAAATTACTGCCATACATCTCCCGCAACCACATCACCATGCCCAAACGAAAAGACCCCAGCACCGCCACTCCCACCACTACCACCCAAGATGACTCCGATTCCTCCTCCTCCGACGTCGACATGCTCAACGTCGACTTCGAATGGTTCGACCCCGCCTCCATCGACTTCCACGGCCTCAAACTCCTCCTCCGCCAACTCCTCGACGCAGACTCTGACCTCTTCGATCTCTCCGCGCTCGCCGACCTAATCATCTCGCAGCCGACCCTAGGCTCCACCGTAAAAGTATCCGACGACGCCTCCGCCGACACAAAGGACACCGATCCCTACGCCTTCCTCAGCATTCTGAACCTGCACGCCCACAAAGAAAAGGAAGTGATACAACAACTAACCCGCTATCTGGTGCAGAAATGCGCCAAAATCGGTAGTTTGGCGACACTACCAGCACTGTTACAATCAGATGCGCAGGTCGGCCTGGTACTGACGGAACGGCTGATCAACATGCCTACGGAAATCGTACCGCCAATGTACGCCATGCTGCTTGAGGAAATCGAATGGGCCGTCAAGGACAACGAACCCTACAACTTCACACACTACCTGATCATCTCCAAAGTCTACACCGAGATCGCGTCACGGCTGGACGTGGAGACGGAAGAGCCGGCGCAGAAAAAAAGTAAGAAGAGTAAGGCGGGGGCATCATCGGCGGAGACCTTTTTCTTCCATCCGGAGGACGAAGTGTTGCAGGAGCATGCGTTGGGATTTGGACATTATGAGTATGTGAAGCCGTGGGCGGAGGGCGCGAGTGATGCGAAGAGGGCGTTTCAGGAAGCAGGGATTAGACCGCTGGGCAGTATGGTGTTGATTGAGGCGGCTAAGTTTCAGAAGGCAGTGGATGCTGTGAAAGCGTATGTTGGATAGTGAGCATAGTGGGTTGATCTCAGCTGTATATTGGATGTGCATATCGTGCATGGGACAATAATCTAGGTTGGAGGTAGCGACAAAGGTTTAGGACTCTTGATGCCGGTAATGCTGATGAGATATGCTGTCACGACATCTTCAGTAAAATGCAGCAGAGGCAAGAGTAGGTTGTGCGATGTCTCCTCGTGCATAAGCCATGCTGGATGCTGGACGCCCTACAGGCGTAGCAGTCTCAGTACTAATATCAAGTATACTTGAAAAGGTTATGAGGTCAAATCTTGATCCACAATCAAGGGAACAAATAGAAATAGTACAGCTGTAGATTTTGTACACACTCTATCACCACCGTCGCTCTCCGCTCTCCGCTCTCCGCTCTCCGCTCTCAAGGTCTCTCTGCATGCTCTCAATCCCAAACACAACAGTATCTCTGCTTCTCCAGCCGCCCTCCTTTTCCTCACTACTTCCCATCCCATTGGAAACCATCAAAACAACATCTAACCAATAATCAAACTCTCCTCAGTCGGGAAGCTATAAGCCGGGATCTCCAAATTCAATGGTGCAGGTCCCTTCCTCGCGCGTCCAGAAATGTCGTAGTGCGAACCGTGGCAAGGACAGAACCAGCCTCCAAAGTCACCAGCCTCACCAATTGGTACACATCCCAAGTGTGTGCATACACCGACCATGACGAGCCATTCGGGCTTCTGTACACGGTCTTCGTCGGGTTGAGGGTCGCGTAGGGATTCCCACTTGGTGTTGCGGGCGTCGGTGATTTCGGATTCGGTGCGGTGACGGACAAAGACGGGCTTTCCGCGCCATTTGATAATGACCTATGTAGGAGACGTGTCAGGTGAGGTGATGGGGCGTTGCTGGTAGGGTTGAAAAAGTATCTTACGTTCTTGCCCTCGGGAATGGAGGAAAGGTCAATCTCGACCTTGGCCTGGGCCAACACATCGGCAGATGCAGCCATGTTTACGAGGAAATCTGGTGTTTTGCGCCTATTAGCAATGTTCCATCTTGAAGGCTTTAGGACGCAAAAGTGCTGTTATATACAGCTACTACTACACCACCAAATCTCTTGCTTTTCAAGTTCGACTCACCTTGCACAGTAGCCTTAGCGCCCATAGCCGTAACAGCACCAAAAGTGCCCACCATAAAGTACTGAAACACCCTGTTGGTCGTCTCATCTCTCGAGCTCTTGTAGTGGTCAAACTTGGGGATGTCGGTGGTTTCCCGCATTGTGCCACCACTGCGGTGGAAAGGGCTATCAAAGGTGCTGCTGGTCTGTTCTGTTCCGGGTGTGTTGGGACGATATTGGCCGCTGGTAGGGACTGCAGCCGCAGATGTGGATGCTTTTGAGGACTGGTTGGTGCTGAAAGAGGCGAGAGAGGCGGTTGTCGGGCGCACGGTGGGTAGTGCGTGGCGTGCCCAGGCGCGGGCAGCAGGAGCGGCGACTCTGCTGAGAGGAGCCATTGTGTGTGCAGGGAGTGTGAGGAGGAGCAGAAAGGGAGGTTGAGAGGAAGCCGAACAGTGATGGCAATGGCAATGGCAGTGAATTGTCGTCAAAAGCTATTCGGGACGACAATCTTGGTTGAATAGGCTCTTTTGGGTGTGTTACCCCTTTTTGTCTCAACTCACGCTCAATTACAACACATTGACTTAACCCAGAGGATAGAGTAAGCACGGCACTAAGCAATCATCTTGTAACCGCAAGCCCGATTCGTAGTTTCACCTCTTGTCGGCCGAAACCACATCAATCTCGACCAAAACTATGGCTTCAGCTCTGGAGAATCTGCTAAATATAATTCTGATATTAGGGACTTCTACATCTATGGTATATTCCGAGCACCACATGCTCAATCGTCTTGATTAAGCTCCTTACCATATCCATTTGAGGACATGTAGCAACCCGTCAACATCAAGTCGTTCGGCGATGCATCACACCTGCGCCGGCCTGTGAGTTCATGGTGTCAGTGTGGTCTCGTACTTCAAACATAATATCGGGATTTACCTGATGACTTGGAAAAGCCAAAACGTCAGCCACAACCACATTCTCTCTTCGTCCCACCATAAAGACGACAATCTCGGCAATATCATCTCCTATGAGTGGTTCTACACCTGCGTACACCTGCTTCGCCTTTGCCGCATCTCCGCCAAATCTTACTACGCTGAAGTTCGTCTCCACTTGTCCAGGGTCGAGCTCCATGATTCTTATCCTCGTGGAGATGAGTTCTTTTCTTAGTGCTTCTGTGAACGTTCGTACTGCAGCTTTCGTCGCACAGTATATACTGCCGCCAGGGTAGCCTTCACGTCCAGCTATGGATCCGATGTTTACAATGTCGCCTCGACCACCAGGGCATTCTGCTGAATCACGGGCTTTGAAAATGGGTAGAATTGCTTGGGTCATGTTGATTACCCCATGCACATTCGTGTTGAACATGGACTGGATGTCAGACTCTGAGATTAAGGGTGCTTGCGCCATGCCATGGACCAGGCCACTAAATTGAGCAAACATCAGATCGGAAGCCAAATTTGTGCATCTCTGTCACCCACGCATTGTTGACCAAGACATCGATATCTTTGAACTCTTCTGGTAGCTTTCCGACAAATTGTCTGATATCGTCCGGGTTTGATACATCCAATTGTACAGGCAGAACCTTGACACCCTTGCCAACCTCCTTGTTTATCTCTTCTGCAACTTCTTTAAGCACATCTGCACGGCGTGCAGTGAGAATGAGTTTCAGGTCATCTGGTGACGTCTTGGCGAATTCCATAGCACAGCTTCTTCCGATTCCAGATGAGGCACCCGTAATCACAATGGTCTTGCCGCTGAGGCGTTTGGACATTGCAGCGACTGACATGTTGCGTCTGTATGTGGTCGGTGATGCGGAACGAGGTAACGACCGCAGGAAGGAAGGACGAAGATTGGTGGTAGTCAGAAAGGCTCGAGCTTGGGAGATTCGAATATGAGGCGCAAAGAAGCAAAGTGATGGGCGTAGACTAGAGAGTATAACAGGTTTAGCAAGCATAGATGTCCTGATATATGGTAAAATGATCCGAGGAAGATGCCATTGGAAAGGCGGGGTCGAGTTTCAAGTTCGGTTTCAGATTAGACCGAATTACTAATCAGACATTTGCTTAATCCAACCATCTCTACTTCTTTCCGGAATTCCCTCTCCAATGAAGATGAGTGCACAAAGATACAGAGCTGCCATTCTGGTCGTATCTGAGACCGCCGCTCGTGACTCCTCAACCGATAAGTGTATACCTGCGCTTGAGGAAGTGTTTCATAATGATGGCAACGACCAATGGGAAGTTGTCGATAAAAAGATTGTGCCAGATCAAGTATCTGATATCCAGCGGACTGTGATGCAGTGGTGTGATCATGATGACCGTATGAATATTGTCGTCACTAGTGGTGGGACAGGTTTTGCTGTGAAAGACGTCACTCCGGAGGTTCTTTTCATTCTTTTCGATTGGACGTGAGCCGTTGCTGATGGACTTGCAGGCGGTCAATCCGTTACTTCACAAGCAAGCGCCAGGTCTCGTGTCAGTGTGGTTGTCTTGAGAAGTATCGTCCCTTAGCTGACTGCTTACTATAGTCATGGCATGCTAGCAGCTTCTTTACAAGTTACGCCATGTGTGTTACCTTTCAGTTGTTTCCTAGTCCTCGACCTAACATGTGGTAGTTGCCGTAATGTCCAGGCCTGTGGCAGGCGTAAGGAATGGCACTCTCATCATCACACTTCCTGGATCTCCTAAGGGGGCTAAGGAGAATCTTCAGTCCATATTGAAGATGTTGCCTCATGCATGTCAGCAAGCCAGTGGAGCAAATTCTAGAGCCCTCCATGCAGGCGGTACAGACAGGCTTGAGAAAGAAGCAGGTATACAGAAGGTCGACACAAATAAACAAGAAACGAGGTAAGGCTAAGCACAACCTGAGAGGCACCTATCTACGCTAAGCCCTCATTTCCGGCACTTCTTGTTTGGCAATGCGCGATAAAACTGACAACACATCACCAGTGTAGGAGGTAGCCATACACAACAGCACAATCATCATCACCACCACCACCACCACAATCATAACCACACACATGGCAACCACGCCGCACCACGCGCTCACACTAATCCACCGTCTGATGCCGCACAGTCTAATGACCCTTCGCTTGGCCCATCTCGTCGCTACCGCTCTAGCCCCTACCCAATGCTTCCGGTCTCCGAGGCTCTCTCCATAATCGCTACCCACGTTCCATCACCGCAACCGACGACCATCACCTTGTCTCAATCCGCTGTCGGCACCGTGTTGGCAGCAGATGTCAAAGCAGCCGAGTCTGTACCCGCCTTCAGAGCCAGTATAGTCGATGGCTACGCCATCCGAATACCTACAGGCAGCAAAACCAACACTAAAGGCACTTTTCCTGTGGCATTTGCTTCACATGCTCAAGGCGCAGAAGTACCGGAGCTCGAAGAAGGCAAAATTGCCCGCATCACGACTGGCGCACCATTGCCTCCCGGTGCAGGCGCCGTAGTCATGGTGGAGGACACTATCCTCAAGTCCATGACCGCTGATGGCAAGGAAGTGTGATGATGAGAGTGCCATTCCTTACGCCTGCCACAGGCCTGGACATTACGGCAACTACCACATGTTAGGTCGAGGACTAGGAAACAACTGAA
>Ga0115848_100406_pt1 | contig 16530 bp, 14 predicted proteins | sample InSIn3gowninarea_FD_83862 | JGI IMG/M metagenome (GOLD analysis project Ga0115848, IMG submission 83862) | reverse complement strand
ATTCAGTCGAAATTTCATGAAAGTCCGCGGTCTGTAATCCCTTCTTTACTTTCTCAAATAAAGGCTGGCCAATTTTCATCCCATAGTCATAGTTTTCTTCTTTGAAGCCGTAGCTTCCCGATAAGCCGCAACACCCGCTATCCAACTCCTTTACCTTAAAGCCTGGAATCATACGTAATAGGCGGACAACTGGATAACCGATGCCTTGGGCTTTGAGATGGCATGGAGCATGATACCCGACGATTTTCGACGTTGGCCTGAAATCTAGACAAAGCTCCCCTTTGCTGTATAAATCCCACAGAAACTCAAATAATTCATACGTTTGTGCAGCAATCAACCCTGCTCCTGGACTGTGATTGTTCGGGTATTCCTGCTTCAAAATTAAAGTACAGCTTGGACAAGAAGCCACTACTGGTATTCCTTGTTCCAAATAAGGCAGCAATAAACTTAGGTTATACCTGGCATTGGCCTCTGCTTGGGCGAACTGATCGTTCGATTGCAACGGAACCCCACAACAGCCAAACCTTGGAGTGATAACGGAAAACCCGTTGTGTTCTAAAACTTTAACAACGGCTTTGGCAGTCAAGGCATCGTTATAAGTTAAATAGCAGCCGGGAAAATACACCACTTGCTTGATGTTTGCAGACGTACGAGTTTTGTCCGCAAATTTTCGCTGATAATCTGGCAAGGGAGCATGTTTAGCAATTCCGATCGTTTTCTCTAAGAGCACTCTGACTGTTTTCATTTTTAGTATGAGATTTGTCATTGAAGCCCAGACCGTTCCGAGGATTCCTAGATATTCCGCTCGACCCAATACAAGAGCACGGAGGCGTAAGCGTCGACTTTTTTTGTTAGCTCCTGACAGAATGGCTCGACGACGTGCCTCCATAATCAGTTCCGTTATGTTGACACCAGAAGGACAGGTGATCTCACAGGTTTTGCAATTTGAGGTAATATGAAAAGATTTTCACAATCATCAGAACTCAATGAAGGAATTTCGCTATGATTGGCGAATTTGATAGCTTTAGGTATTTATTAATTAGAGTCATGCAAAAGCAGATATTAGTCTTGTTAAAAATGGGAAAGCTGTCAGAGATACTAGCAATTAGAAATGATATAAATCTTGAGGAAAACTTGAGGAGGATAAATAATGCAGTATGCCAGTTGGATGGAAAAGTTGGGAGAAGGTTTTATCGGAGAAATGTTAAAAGCAGCGCAGAACCCCAGTATGATTTCTTTCGCGGGGGGATTACCCGCTTTAGAGCTATTTCCAGATCAAGCTTTGCAGCGTTGTTTTCAACGCGTTTTTGAAGAGCAAGGACAATCAGCTTTGCAATATGCTCAAACGGCGGGTCATCCACCACTGAGGGAATGGTTAGCAAAGCAACACAAGCGACATGGTAGCCCTGTCTCTAAGGAAGAGATTGCCGTGACAACGGGTAGTCAACAAGGCCTGAGTTTATTAGCGCAAACCTTTCTTGATCCTGGGGACATTGTTTTCGTAGAGACCCCCACTTATCTAGGCGCGATTCAGGCTTTTCAATCGTTTCGAGCTCAGATGATCATGGTCCCTTGTGATGAGCAAGGGATTATTCCTGAAGAACTGGAAAGGATGTTAAAACATACTAAACCAAAATTTTTATACCTTATCCCCAATTATCAAAATCCTTCAGGCAAGGTGATGGAACTTGAACGCCGGTTTGAACTCCTACGTATTGCGCAGGCTTATGAGCTGTTGGTTGTGGAAGATAATCCGTATGGTGACTTACGCTTTGAAGGAGAGAGAACCCCGAATTTATTGGAACTCGGGGATAATGTAATTTACTTAGGTACTTTCTCGAAAGTTCTTTCGCCAGGACTAAGAGTGGGCTATATTGTCGCCAACGCTGATATCATTAATCATCTTTGTCAAACGAAAGAAGGTGTGGACTTACACAGTAATAACCTTACTCAACGCGCAGTGCTTGAGTTTTTAAATGAGGGCTTACTTCCAGGACATATCCAGACCTTATGTACAGTTTACCAAGAACGTAGAGATGCAATGGTGCGGGCCATCGAAGAATACTTAGGAGATAAGGTTGAGATGATTATTCCCTCAGGAGGTCTCTTCCTTTGGGCAAGGTTCAAAACGATCAATAACAGTTTTGATTACGTTCAGGAAACCATCCGACAAAATGTTCTCTATGTACCGGGTGAGTTATTTTATCCAGACAGTCGAGTGACTTCAGAGGTGCGTTTGAATTTTTCCAGTTCAACTCCTGAGATTATTGAAGAAGGAGTACGACGCTTAGCTCGGGCAATGCAATAGAGTGAAGCGGAGTAAGGGGGAGCCACTCCCACCTTGTCGATGTGGGAGTCTCACGATGGGATCAAGAATGTGAACTGTGATTATAAGAGCGAAAACCGTGATGTTAGCGATCATTGTCACTAACGTCACGGTTTTTTTGATGTGGAGGATGGTGAATGATAGCTGAATGGCGACGCTTCAAGGAGTGAACCGTCAGGCTTAGCTGAGAAAAGGTAGGGCAACCAAAAGACAAACTACTTCTGAAATTTCGATAATCGCTCCGTATAGGTCACCAGTTAATCCTCCTAGAAGAGAGGTAATTCTTGAGGCGAATAGAGTCACAGTGATGACGCATACTCCAAAGGCGATAAGTCCGGCAAATCCGGCTAGATAGTAAGAAGCTCCTAAAACAAAACATCCACTTAAAAGAAACGGGATCCAGTGGGTCGTTTCATGAATACCTTTGCCCAGTCCTTGGGGACGGGCATAAGGAAATCCAATCACTCCAATTTGAAATACCCAACGTGAAAGCATGGGCATAACTATGAGGATGGAAAATTGAGTGGGAGTCAGGCTGGCAAGCAAAGAGAATTTTAGAATTAGTAAGCCGGCGAGGGCCATGCAGGCATGTGCCCCAATTCGACTGTCTTTCATAATCTCAAGCATGCGTTCAGGACTTCGGGCGGATAATAACCCATCCATACTATCCATGAACCCATCTAGATGGATTCCCCCGGTGAGTATTAACTGGGTTATCAGTAACAAAGCACCTAGAACCAAGGAGGGGAGATAGGGAACTAAGGTTTTGGTCAGAAGCCAGAGGATTAGACCTATGACAAGTCCGACCATTGGATAATAGAGATAACTTCGAGAAAATTCTTCCGAGGTGATTTCTTTCTTAGGTGCTGGCATCGGGATTCGGGTGAGAAACGTGAGAGCAATTAGAAAACCGCGCATTTCATCACTCCTTCAGCAGAGAAGAAAGGATCTGCTCGCCGGAATGTTTAATCTCCATGGGGATACCTGCTACGACCATATATACCTGATCGGCACTTGAAGCCAAGAGTTGATTACTTCGCCCGGCTAAATCTCGATAAGCTCTGGCTAGAGGGAGCTCAGGAACAATTCCTTGACCGACTTCGTTGGAAACGAAGATGACCTGTGGTTTGATTTCTCGGGCTAATTGAGCTACGTCTTTGACAGTTGCTAAGATCTGAGGTTCAAGGTCGTTGTTATATAAATCATTGTCGTTGGGTAGGTCAAGGATGAAATCATCGCCATCAGGACAGGAAGGCGTTGTTGGATGTGATTGTCCTGCCAAGAGAAGATTGCTAAGCCAGAGTGTGACACAGTCGAGAAGAATGACCCCGTCTTCATCTTTTAGTTGATGTAAAATATCAAGAATATTTCGAGGTTCTTCGATGAGCCGCCAATGGGACGGACGTTGTAGCTGGTGTTTTTTGACACGAACGGCCATTTCCTCGTCCCATATTTGAGCAGTTGCAATATATATGACAGGACGTTTGGTATGAGCAGCGAGAAGTTCGGCAAAACGGCTTTTACCGCTTCGCGCACCGCCTGTGATGAACGTAAATTTCGAGATCGCATCCACCTACTTTACGTTTTTAGATTCAAGGCTTCAAGACCTTAAGCACAAAGACCTTAAAAAAACTTAGAACTGTAAACTCAAAGACTCGTTACTTTATTACTTATACATTTTTCTTTGAACGTTGACCTGTAAGTCTTGGCTTAGGTTGTTTTATCGCTTACGCCGGCATCTGCAAAGGTAGCCATTTCTTCCAGAATACGGAGGGAGGCTTCAACGATGTGAAAGGTTAAAGTTGCTCCAGTTCCTTCTCCAAGTCGCATATTTAAGTTAAGTATTGGTTCAAGGCCGAGGGAAGCTAAAGCCTTGCGATGGCCTATTTCGACTGAACCGTGGGAAGGAATCATATAGGCGGTGCTTTTAGGAGCCAAGTTAGCGGCTATGAGCGCCCCAGCAGTTGAGATGAAACCGTCGATCACGATAGGAACACGGCTCGCAGCGGCTTGAAGGATGGAACCAGCAATCGCTGCTATTTCCAAGCCCCCAACTTTAGTTAGGACGTCGAGGGCGTCCAGTGGATCAGGCTGATTAACAGCGATTGCCTTTTCTATGGCTTGACGTTTTCTGATTAAGCCTGCATCATCGATTCCAGTTCCTCGGCCGACGACCGATTCAACGGTGGAATTGGTTAAAAGCGCGACAATGGCTGAACTGGGGGTTGTATTTCCGATGCCTAGATCACCCGTGGCCAAGAGATTATAGCCTGAACGAATTTTATCAGCGGCAACCTCTGCGCCGACTAAGAGGGCTTGGAGCGCTTGTTGGCGGGTCATCGCGGGGCCTTTGGCCATATTTTGGGTTCCGTTAGCAACACGTTTTTGGATGAGATCTCCTTCTATTTCTAGGGGGAAGGCCACTCCGACATCCGTACAAAAAACGTCGGCATTGGCATGGCGGGCCAAAACATTGATCGCAGCGCCGCCACCTATGATGTTATAGACCATTTGTGGAGTCACTTCTTGTGGAAAGGCGCTGACTCCTTCCGCAGCAATACCATGATCTCCGGCCATAAGAAGGATGGCTTTCTTCAGGATTTTAGGGCTTGAGGTTTGTTGGATGCCACCTAGTTGTTTGGCCAATGTTTCCAATTGTCCGAGGCTACCCTGTGGTTTGGTGAGCGAGTCCAAGCGCTTTTGGATCTGCTCAATGCTCTCCTCGTTAAGGTCCGAAATGCTCGCTGTAAGTCCTCTTAACTCGGCGTCTAGTTGGGATACTGTCAAATTTTCCATGGTTTTTTTCCTCCTCTATTTTGATATAATTTGTAGAAAAAGTAAAGTCCCGACCACAAACATATCTGTGGTCGGGACTTTACCGTCATCACCGCCGCTCCCCATGTAGTGGGAAGACGTTAACATTTTAGGCAGGTCTCCTGGCTATCGAATCATTGCTTATCCGTAACCTTCCCAGCAAGTGCCAGTGGTTGACGAAGCTCATCGCATACAGTGGTGGGTCCGCGTCGGTGTTGAACCGAACTTCCCTATTCTCCCCTAAGGGCACCTAAAATGACGTTCTTATTTTTTTATAGCATAACATACCCATATTTTTATCTCAAGTATTTGCTCTTCTATTTTGGAAAATTAATAATCACTTACTTCTCTAAAGTGTTGCATTTTTCGAGCGTGTTTTCTTTTAATATTTCGTATATAATGGTAACTATTAGTGATTATTGTGAGTTTGTGTAGAATTAATTACGATTAGACAAGGAGGAATGAGTGTGTTCGACAGTGATATTCTCGTAGCTGGAGCTGATCCTGGATTCGGAGCGATAAAACTGGATACCGGAGATACGGAAGTGTTGTTTCCTGCGGTGATTTGTAAGGGAAATGAACGGATCTTTTCAACACTGGGTAATACCTTGCTTAATAGGGGGTCTGACTTAGAAACGCAGATATCCTCACTAGATGTGATTGTCAAGAATAATTCAACTGGCGTAGAGCGTCATTATTTTATGGGGAGCTTGGCAGAGAGCTTGAATCCGAACGAAGCCCATTATTGCTGGGATGAAGACAAGTCCTCTGATGAAGAGGCTACTGCTCTGTTAGTGGTTGCTTTAGCTCTGGCCCAAAAGAGCCCGAAGGTCAACGTTTATCTAGGTACGGGTGTGCCCGTGAAATACTATGCAAGCTTGAAAGACAAGTATGAAGCAGAGTTAAAGGGAGCTTTTTCTGTCGATTTTCGTTCTGGTCCACTCAAAGGTGAAACCCGTCATTTGAACATATTGAGGTCTCGAGTGCTCCCACAAAGCTACGGTGTCTTTATTAAGGAAACCCTCGATGAGTATGGAATGCCGACGAATGCCAAACTTTTTGGCGGATATGTCGTGGTCATTGATCCTGGTTTTCGAACGACGGATATCGCGACTTTTTATGATGGCGTTATGCTTGATCCACCAAATTCCTTCAGTATTGAGAAGGGGTTGAAATGGGCATACATTGGAGTGGCAGAAAAGCTTAAGGAAATGACCAAAGATCATGCCAATCCGATCGAAACGGATGATAAAGAACTGGATAAGATTTTCCGGGTCAATGGAGGACTTTATCCCTGGAATAATGGATCACTCAATCTTAATCCCATTATGCAAAGTATGCTTACCCAGTTGGGAACGGATATTTCCCGAGAAGTGAAGAAAACCCTCAAACCGATGCTCAGCAAATTACACACAGTCCTTGTTGCCGGTAAAGTTGGAGAAATGGTGTTTGAACACATTCAATTGGATAATAAACGACTAATCGATAATCCGCAGTTTGGTAATGCATCCGGATTTCGGATTATGGCAGCTACCTTGGTCAATAATCTTACCAAGAAGGCTAATACAACGCCATGATGCACTCAAAACCCTCGTTTATCCCGCTGTATTTCGACGAAGATGAGTCGGATCTTTGGCAAGCCATACAACAGATTGAACCTAAAAAGAGAAGTGCCTTTATCAAAGAGGCCTTACGTCTGGTGTTGCAAAGCCATCGTGTTGGCGAAAAGTTCCTGACTCATCTAAGTTCAAAGACGTTCAATATGGTCCAAGAGAAGCAAGAGAAGCAAGAGAAGCAAGATCTCATGGGGATTGATGAAGAAAACAACGAGCAGAACTCTTCGAAAAGTCAGAGTGTTGAAATGGCAGAGGATCATGGTGACATGGAAACGTTTTCTCTTGATGCGCTATTTACTGAAGGGCACGCTCCAGATCTAACTAAAAATAATCTTCAAGCATCGCAGGGATATCAGCATATGATGAAGAATATTATCGGAATAGAAAACGATGAAGCGGTGATGAAGGTATTTCGAGGACATTCTGAGCTAGAAAATAAGTAGATCGAAGAGATCACTAACATTTAATTCAAAGAATGATGTATAATTACCATTGAACAAACTACAAATAATATGGGAGACAACCATATTAGGCTTCTGAAATAAAAGGAGGAGAAAAATCATCGAAGGTCAGCTCTGGAGTGTTATCAAGGTTTTAATTGCTTTCTTGTTGGTTGGATTAAATGGTCTATTTGTGGCAGCAGAATTCTCAATGGTTAAAGTGCGTAAGACGCGATTAGCCGAACTCTCGGAAATTGGTTCACGCAGAGCGAAAAACGCACTTGATGTTGCCTCAAAATTAGACGCATACCTTTCTGCTTGTCAGCTGGGGATTACACTTTCTTCCTTGGGTTTAGGTTGGCTTGGAGAACCGGCGATTGCGAGACTGATTGCACCCTTGTTTGCGGGAGTGGCTGGTTGGAGTTCGGTATATACTCATTCGATTGCATTAGCTATAGCCTTTTCGATTATCTCGTTATTACACATCGTTTTGGGGGAGTTGGTCCCTAAATCATTAGCAATCCAACGAGCGGAGAGTACTGCACTGGCAACTGCTGGCTTCTTAAAGGCTTTTTACTGGTTATTTTATCCTGTCATTTGGTCACTGAATAATATTGCTAACCTTGTATTGCAGCTCCTTAGAATTGAACCGGCTAATGAGGCTGATCTATCTCATAGTGAAGAAGAATTACGGATGTTAGTCGAGGCCAGTCAAAAGCATGGCTATTTAGATAAAATGGAAGGTAAACTCCTCGATAACGTCTTCCAGTTCTCGGACCGTATCGCTAGTGAGGTGATGATTCCCCGCCAAGATATGGTGTGTATCTTCATTCAGGATACCTTCGAGGAGATTCTTGAGCTGGTCAAGAAATTCGGTCATACTCGTTATTTGTTATGTGATGATGATAAAGACCACGTGCTAGGCTTAGTCCATATGCGAGACATCATTCGCTTGCAGGAACAGCCGGGTAGCAAAGATATCACCCAGATCAAGCGAGATATCCTAGCCGTTCCCGAGGGAATGCCGATATCCCATCTTGTCCAGAGAATGCGGAGCCAACGAACCCATATGGCAATAATTGTGGACGAATTCGGCGGATCAGCTGGGCTTGTCACGCTTGAGGATATGCTCGAAGAATTGGTTGGGGAAATCTACGATGAATTTGAATTAGAACAACCGGAAATTCAAAAACTGGCTGAACATGAATATATACTCAACGGTCGGGTTCTTATGGAAGAAGTTTCGGAACTTCTTGACATTCAATTAGAGGAAGAAACAGTCTCAACAATTGGGGGATATGTTTTCGCGCGGATAGGACGCAAACCGGTTAAAGGGGATATCGTTTACTTCGATGGGTTTAATTTCGAAGTGATGGAGGTTATTGGGTATCGGATTACTAAAGTGAGGGTGAAGAAAAAGATATTTGAAACGATAGTGAGTGAAGTGAATCAGGTCCATGTGGCAGTTTGACAATGTGATTATAATGGTGACCATAGCAATCATTAAGATTGAGTATAATTATTAAGTTTTATAAGAACACTAAATTAATGAACAGCTACGATGTCTTGGTTCTAAAATAAAGGGAGGAAATTAATCATAGACGGTCTTTGGAGTGTCATATTGATATTAATAGCATTATTATTGGTTGGCTTAAATGGATTTTTTGTGGCAGCGGAATTTTCCTTAGTTAAAGTACGGAAGACGCGTTTGGCAGAACTTTCTGAGGCCGGTTCGGGGAGAGCAAAAGTTGCCCTTGATGTTGCTACGCAACTTGATGCTTATTTGTCTGCCTGTCAGTTGGGTATTACGCTTTCATCCCTGGGCTTAGGTTGGATTGGTGAACCAGCAATTGCGACTCTTATTGAGCCGTTGTTTGCTAGGGTAAATGGCTGGACCCCGATCTACACTCATACTATAGCGATAACCATTGCCTTTTCGATCATCTCGTTATTACACATCGTTTTAGGTGAGCTTGTTCCTAAATCAATTGCTATCCAAAGAGCGGAGAGTACCGCACTTGGAACGGCTGGTTTTTTAAAAGCTTTTTACTGGATCTGTTATCCATTTATTCGGTCGCTTAATGGCTTAGCAAACCTTGTGTTGCGTATTTGGGGGATTGAACCAGCCAATGAGGCGGATTTATCGCACAGTGAAGAAGAATTGCGGATGTTGGTCGAGGCCAGTCAAAAGCATGGTTATTTAGATAAGATGGAAGGTAAACTCCTCGATAATGTTTTTGAATTTTCGGACCGCATTGCTAGTGAGGTAATGATTCCACGTCAAGATATGGTGTGTATCTTCATTCAGGATACGTTTGACGAAGTGTTAGAGGTCATCAAGGAATACGGACATACCCGTTATTTGTTGTGTGATGATGATAGAGATCATGTTTTAGGCTTAGTCCATATGCGAGATATCATTCGATTGCAGGAACAGACGGGTAGCAAAGATATCACCCAGATTAAGCGAGATATCTTGGCAGTTCCTGAAGGAATGCCAATTTCTCATCTTGTTCAGAGAATGCGGAGCCAGCGAACCCATATGGCAGTTATTGTGGATGAATTCGGCGGATCGGCTGGGCTTGTCACCCTTGAAGATATGCTTGAAGAATTGGTCGGAGAAATATATGATGAATTTGAGTTAGAACAACCGGAAATTCAGAAAGTGGCTGAAAATGAATATATACTCAACGGACGAGTTTTATTGGAAGAAGTTTCAGAAATGTTGGACATTCAATTAGAGGAAGAAACAGTCTCCACAATAGGGGGATATGTTTTTGCTCGGTTGGGCAGGAAGCCGGTCAAGGGGGACCTGGTATATTTTGGTGGGTATAATTTTGAAGTCATGGAGGTAATTGGGTATAGAATTACCAAAGTTAAGGTCATGAAAAAGCCTGAAGAAAGTAAAATGGGTGAAGTACTTGACCAAAATGAGGAAGCTTGAGCAGTATAAATTTAGGGCTGTCTCAAAATAGAATTGTAATTTCTATGCGTTAAAAAGCAAAAAGACGAGTCCAAAGACCCGCCTTATTAAATAATTAATGCATGCAGAACCCAAAAAATACCTAGTAATTAACTAAGAATTGTGGAGTTTTATCCCTACGTTAAAGTATGCGTACTTTGTTCTCCTGCAACCAATAATTCACCTGGATAAGGTAGGCAAAGAGCTGCGGAATGTCCATCAGTTGCCCAAACCAGGGATGACCTGAAGGCATTGTATCGGATAACTTCATGAGCGTTTGTAAAGATGAAAGGTTAACAAAGGGAAGAAGCGGGGAAGACTTGTCTGCGATGATCTCTCTCAGCCAGCTGCGTACTGTCGACAGATAAATAGGGTTATGAGTTTTCGGGTAGGGGCTTTTCTTGCGCCAGAGCACATCATCGGGTAAAACTCCCGTGAGAGCACGTCGTAGAAGCCCTTTTTCTCTACCCTCAAGTGCCTTCATTTCCCAAGGGATGTTCCAAGCATACTCGACCAAGACATGGTCACAGTATGGTACTCGTACTTCGAGTCCGGTAGCCATCGTCATGCGGTCTTTACGATCAAGGAGCGTTGGCATGAATCGGGTTAGGGTTAAATAAGTAATTTCACGGATTCGCGCTTCGCGTTGCAGATCACCGGTCAAGGTTCGACTGTCTTGGTGGACTTGAAGGGATGAACTCGGGAGCAGAGGGATTTCCGCAAGAGCCTCTTCATATCGGGCCCGTAAATAATCGTGGGGGTGGAGGAGTTCATTGAGTTCTGGGGAAAGGACCTGTAAACGATTTTCAACATGCAGGGTCCAAGGGAAGGTGTGTGCGTCGAGGGCTTCTTGACGGTGAAACCATGGATACCCGCCGAAAACTTCGTCGGCACATTCACCAGATAAGCCGACTGTTACATATTTCTTAATTTCTCTAGAAAAGAGGAGTAAGGACGAGTCGATATCAGCCATACCCGGGAGATCTCTGGCCAGCGTGGCCGCTTTGAGTGCTTCAATCAGGTCTGGGATGTTAAAAGTACAATTGGTATGCTGGGTTCCGAAGGCCTTAGACATACGTTCAATCCATGGACCATCTGCACCGGGCTGGAAGTCATTGGACTTAAAATGTCGGTCGTTCTCAGCGTAATCGACTGAAAAAGTCGGCAGGGGTCCTTTCCCTGCTCTAGCAAGGGTTTCAGCGGCAATTGCTGTAATGGCGCTCGAATCGAGCCCTCCGGATAGGAGGGTACCGATTGGTACGTCGGATACTAGCTGACGCTCGACAGTATCCAGAAAAAGATCCCGTATCTTCGTAGTCGTCGTTTTAAGATCATCCATATGGAGATTATTGGGTAGGGCCCAGTACCTGCGAACGTGTAATCCGTTGGCAGAGTAAAATAAAACATGACCAGGTTTTAGCTCAGCAACACCTTCGTAAACCCCTCCTCCCGGAGTGCGAGCTGGGCCGACAAGAAAGACCTCAGCTAAGCCTTCTCGACCAAGATTAGGTGAAATATCTGGGTGTTTCAATAAGGCTTTTAGTTCTGAAGCAAAAACAAGCGAGCCTGCTTGTTCACTGTAAAAGAGGGGTTTTACTCCTAGACGATCACGGGCTACAAATAGTTGCTCTTCTCGGCTATCCCAGATGCCGAAAGCAAATATACCATTCAAATGTTCGACGCAAGAGGGCCCCCACTCTAAATAGGAAAGTAGTAAGGCCTCGGTATCCGAGTGACCTTCAAAATGATAGCCACGACTGACCAGCTCTCGACGGATCTCTGGTGTGTTATAGAGTTCGCCGTTATAGACTAAAATAAAAATATCGTCACCACGTTGGCGAATCATGGGTTGGCCTCCGCCTTTCGGGTCAACGACAACGAGCCTCCGGTGACCAAGAGCAGCGCGAGAGGAAAGCCAGTACCCTTCTGCGTCCGGTCCCCGGGGGATAAGGGTCTGAGTCATACCGATCAGAATAGCTTTTTGAAGAGTGAGATCACGTCTCCAATCTACAAAACCAACAATGCCACACATATTAACCCCTCCTTATACGAAAAAGATAACCATTATCAGTTAACTCAGGTACACTCTCACTTTATGCGCAGAGTTAAGGAAGTGTTCATGTCAAATCAATATCATGGTTGCTTTTAAGATTAATTGATGGTGAGTTTATCGGGCGTTATGTATTCTTTGCTGCGGAGGTATCGATCATGGTGGGCTAATATAATTAAGTATCTGGATCAATTAAAGAGGATTATACGAAATTAACTAAAAGCGCCTAGAACCAGTCATGGTTTTAGGCGCTTTCTGAGTGTACAGAGTCGTACCCGCCTATTTCAAGGGTCGATAATTCCAGCTAATAGCATTGAGCATTTTTCAACATAGTGAGCTATCATTCTTTCGGCAACTGACGGGTCGAGCGTTCCTTGGAGGCTGGGAGTCTCGAATAAACGTTTCGGTAGTTTTACTTCCCGTGGATCAAAGCCTAATTTTTGCTTGAGGCGCAGCTTTGTCGAATAAATCCGTTTGGCAATCATGGTTAGGTCAGCATTATTCAGAGTATATCCCACAGCATTGAGCGCTTGCAGGACTGTTTCCCTGTTATACACTTTTCGAGCGAAAAGACAGATCACGAGTGAGTTTAAAAGACATCGTTCTAGTTCTTCTTCGAAAAGAGTTTCGACGGCTTTAGTCTCGTCAAAGGTTTTCATGGATTGGTCTACAGCATAACCAGCATTGCATAAATGTGAGTGCCGAGCTCCCACTGTAAGTCCGACTAGGTTACCGTACCCGGTGTGGTAGCCTGGAATCTCGTTGCCGGCTACTTGGAGGGCGAACTCTGTACCGCCATATGTTTCTCCAGCTACTCGGGTTCCTTCCCCTAACGCTAGATAGAAAGCGTTTTCCCGTCTACCTAAATAGATGATCGCTTGATAATAGGTTTCGGAATCTCCAAAGGAGAGCGGAAGCATTGTTTCCGCTTCAGTTACAATCCCTTTCATAAAGCTTTCAGTTGCCCATGCCAAAGCAACACCCGTTGAGATAGCATCCATACCGATTTTTTCTACCGCTTCGATGAGATGTAATATTTCATCAGTGGTGCGGATACCAAGTAATGAACCTAGTGAGTAAACTAACTCGTAATCGTATCCCACACTTAGTGTGTCGTATTCATAGCCATCGTCAAATTCACGACGGAATTGGCCAATATGGATACATCCCACTGGGCAACCGGTACAGGCCAGCTTACGAACAAGGTTATTTCTGGCAAAGGCTTCCCCGCTGATTTGTTCAGCATGCTCAAAGCGATTAGAGATTAGATTTTTAGTTGGCAAAGCGCCTAAACCATTAATTGGTTCGACGTTGATTGTGGTTCCCAAGTCATGATACTTGGACATTAGGTCGGTATCCGTAACGGATTTAAATATCCTACGATAAACTCCAAAATAGTCTTTGAGGTCTTTGACTTGGGTAGATTTATCTCCGGTTACAATGATCGCTTTGAGGTGTTTGCTTCCCATTACAGCACCAAGGCCAAGTCGGCCAAAATGTCGATAGGTATCAACGCAAACACTGGCAAACTTAACTTGTTTTTCCCCCGCCGGCCCGATTCTCATCATGCTTCGCTTACCACTTCCGCCTGCTTGATCGCGTAGGAACTGACCCACTACATCCGAATTCATACCCCATATGGGACGTGCATCTTTTAATTCGACGATGGGGCCGGAGATGGCGATGTAGGATGGGCGGGGGGCACGGCCGAAGATTACAACGGCATCATAACCAGCCATTGCTAAGGTTAAGGCCAGTCTGCCTCCAACGTAACTTTCTCCTAATTCACCAGTCAGTGGGGAAATAAACATAGCCACGGTTTTGGTGACGAGTGGATAGATTCCAGAAATGGCCCCGATTGCTAAGACCATTGGTTGCTCTGGGGCAAGAGGGGGGAGATCGGGTAACATAGTTTCCTCAAGTAACTTAGCAGCTATCCCAACTCCACCGAGAAAGCCTGTTAAATCCGTCCGACGCTTAATTTCAATCCTGCTTGTTGCAAGGTCTATGTACAATACCTTTATCACATTTTCATACAACAACGGAATTCCCCTCCTCGGTAAGGAGATGTAAGCATCGATGCGGACAAAATCGCACACATACTCCACAATGCTTACAGACAATGGGTAGTGATGCGACGCGGTCGAAGTAAATGGCGTCAACTGTGCAAGCCGTAACGCAGAGTTCACATCCCACACATTTCTCCTTGTCTAAGATTACTCCACCACCTGGTCGTTTAACTAATGCTTCCGACGGGCAGACTTCAGCACAGGGCACATCGTCTTTACATGCCTGACAAACAATGGCGATAAACTTGCCAGTTAACCCGCCACTTGTTTTTATGCGAATAGCGCTTTTTAAGATGGAATGATCCTGTTGGTTTATCGCAGCACAGGTTATCATGCAAGATAAACAACCAATACAGCGAGTCATTTCGATTGCTTTTAATATTTTCATATGGCCTCCGCACCTAGTCTTTTTCTAAGTTTCCGTCGATAACGGTTTTAGAGCCTATTTTTAATTATACTATAACTTAGTATATATAAGTTGGGTATTAGCTTTTCTTATGCAATCGTAAGACTCCCACTTCCAGATAAAGGTTTGCTTCCTTCATACTCCACTTCGGTAGGGGTAGAGTCCTACTTAATCTCGATGCTCTGCTTTAATGAACGAGTCTAATAGATAAACTAGCTATATTATTAGAAGTCAAAAAGATGTTAATATATAACAAAATATTACAATATATCGGAAGGGGATTATTCTTAACACCTCGAAAATTAGTTCAAAGTAAATGTATCCAAGGATGTAGAAAGGAAGAGGTGAAGAGGGAAATGAGTATTATTGATTCATTACGAAATCTTAATTTCGGATTTAATGAACTTAAATATTTTCTATTTGCTTTAGTGCTTGTGTTATTAATGACACTTGTAATCAGAAAGATCGCTCGTGCCCTTAAGGCAGAAGCAATAGTCGATGAACGGTTGAGAGGAACAAGGGCTAGAATTGCAAGATCGTTAACCGAAATTGTGGAGAACCCAGATAGATCTCCTAAGGAAGCAGTGAACACCATCAAGAATAGTAAGCAGACTAGTCTTATAGAAGATGTGCCAATTATTCAGGAAGCGTCTGAAGTAGCTCCAAAAGGAAAGAAAACGAGAGAAATGTCAGCAGAGGAACGTTGGGCTGATTTCGATCGAAAGCGCTCTATGAGAAGTAGTGCTTAGAAAGTCACTATCTGAGCCCAAGGCTGCCTGATCAATAATTGCGATATCCCAGGATCCTATGAAGACATGAATCTTTGGATTGATAGAATATGAGAAACAAACCAAGGCTGGAAGTTATTTGCTTCCAGCCTTGGTTTGTCTTAAGTGGATTTATTTCATTGGACATAGAGGAGTCTACTTGTTTGCAAAGAATAATAATAGGGGATGGTGAGGGTGGAGATTAGGAATTTGGATAATGAGTTGTCCATTCACAAGAATATTGATATACGGAATTCTCATTACCTGCCAACATGTTTAGGTGTGTGTCAAAGTCTTGAGGCTCGATACATTCTTGATAAAGATCTAATGGAATTACTTCAAAATCGTTTGGCATTTTGCTATCTCCTTCTTTCACGTTCTACGTTTTAGGTAATATTTGATTGTTTATTGGTTTGATTTAAAATGTGTAAGTTGATCAGAAATTATGCGATTAGTCAAGAAGAATAAAATTTAAAGTCAGCGATTGGAAAAGGAAGTGGATCATAATGTCTATAATTAAAAGGTCTGTATGTCCATACGATTGTCCAGATGCATGTGGGCTTTTAGTTGAAGTAGAGGATGATCAGGTGCTAAAGGTAATGGGAGATCCGGAGCATCCTTTTACTAAAGGGACTTTATGCCCTAAGATGGTTCATTATGAGCGAACCGTTCATTCTCCCGAGAGGTTAACCCAACCACTTCTTCGTTGCGGCGAAAAAGGTACGGGTAAGTATAAGCCTATCAGTTGGGAAGAAGCCATTCGAGTGATTACCGACCGTTGGAAGGAGATAATAACTCAATATGGCGCGGAGGCCATTTTACCCTATTCCTATGCAGGAACAATGGGTACAGTGCAACGCAATTGTGGGGAAGGGTTTTTCCACCGCTTAGGGGCGTCGAGGCTGGAACGAACAATATGTGCAGCCTCTAAGGGCTATGGTTGGGCGTCAGTCATGGCTATCATTTTGAAGGTCACTCGGATACCGAGGCCTTACTACTTTCCTATTTAGAGTGGGGGCCCTCTTGCGTCGAACATTTGAATGGTATATTTGCTTTCGGCATCTGGGATAGCCGAGAAGA
>Ga0115848_100396_pt1 | contig 16615 bp, 16 predicted proteins | sample InSIn3gowninarea_FD_83862 | JGI IMG/M metagenome (GOLD analysis project Ga0115848, IMG submission 83862) | reverse complement strand
TGCTGAAGGATGAAAATACTCCTCTACCCATTTTTTTAAATGAAACTTGTCCATTGCCTTTATTATAGCCCAATTTTTTCATAAAGGAAATAAATTACCGTGTGTAAAAATGATGAACAATATTAAATAATGCAATTTTACCTAAGTAAAAGGATTTTCAAGGATTGTGCAATAATCACACATAAACGAGTTAGTTATGTACACATGTTTAGTTGTCCATGTGCATAGAATGAATTAATCATCTCTCAAACATGTTGATAGGGGAGGTTCATATGGATATCTTAAGAAAAGTTGAAGAGCATCGCATGCAAGAGGAGAAGCTAAGATGGGAAGGAACATTTGCCGATTATTTAAGATTATTGGAAAGAGAGCCAGGGGTTGCACAATCCTCCCATTCCCGGATATATAATATGATTAAAGATGCGGGGATAGAAGAGGAGAATGGTCATAAGACGTATAGCTTTTTTAACCAAGGATTATTCGGGTTGGAAGAAGCGCTGGAAAAATTGGTAGAGGAGTATTTTCATCCTTCAGCAAAACGGTTAGATGTAAGAAAGCGGATCTTATTGTTAATGGGTCCTGTCAGTGGAGGGAAATCAACGCTTGTCACGATGTTAAAACGTGGACTGGAAGCATATTCGAGAGTAGATCGCGGTGCAGTGTATGCGATTAAAGGCTGTCCCATGCATGAAGATCCATTACATCTGATCCCACATCATTTAAGGGATGAGTTTCATGAACAATTCGGTATAAAAATCGAAGGAAATCTATCACCGCTAAATACGATGAGGTTAGAGAAGGAATATAGTGGCCGGCTTGAAGATGTTCTCGTTGAACGAATTTTCTTTTCCGAGGATAAGCGGGTTGGAATTGGTACGTTTAGTCCTTCAGATCCAAAGTCTCAAGATATTGCTGATTTGACTGGAAGCATCGATTTTTCAACCATTGCTGAATTTGGCTCCGAATCAGATCCGCGTGCATACAGATTTGATGGAGAGTTAAATAAAGCGAATCGGGGCTTAATGGAGTTCCAGGAAATGTTAAAATGTGATGAAAAGTTTTTATGGCATTTGCTTTCATTGACGCAAGAAGGAAATTTTAAAGCGGGAAGGTTCGCGCTCATTTCGGCTGATGAATTGATCGTGGCCCACACGAACGAAACAGAATATCGCTCGTTTATTGCCAATAAAAAGAATGAAGCGCTCCATTCTAGAATTATCGTCATGCCTATCCCTTACAATCTCAAAGTGTCCCAGGAGGAACGAATCTATGAAAAGATGATTCGGGAAAGTGATGTGTCAGATGTTCATATCGCACCGCATACGTTAAGGGTGGCAGCGATGTTTACAATATTAACGAGATTGAAAGAGCCAAAAAGAGGCGACATTGATTTATTGAAGAAAATGCGTCTCTATGATGGAAAAAGTGTCGAAGGTTTTAATTCAGCTGACGTTAATGAATTGAAAAAAGAGTATCAAGAAGAGGGAATGAGCGGAATTGATCCGCGATATGTCATCAATCGGATTTCATCGACGATTATTAGAAAAGGAATTAGTTCGATAAATGCGCTGGACGTTTTGCGTTCATTAAAAGAAGGTCTTGATCAGCATCCATCGATCACAGAAGAATTAAAAGAGAAATATTTGAATTTTATCTCAATGGCACGTAAGGAATATGATGAAATGGCGAAAAAAGAAGTTCAAAAAGCTTTCGTCTATTCGTATGAGGAATCTGCCAAAACGTTGATGGATAATTATTTGGATAATGTCGAAGCATTCTGTAATCGCTCAAAAATGCGTGATCAGTTAACTGGTGAAGAAATCAATCCTGATGAAAAATTAATGAGATCGATTGAAGAACAAATTGGAATTTCGGAAAATGCGAAAAAAGCATTCCGTGAAGAAATTTTGATTAGAATTTCCGCCTTAGCAAGAAAAGGCAAACGATTCGATTATCGCTCACATGATCGTCTGAGAGAAGCGATCCAGAAAAAGCTATTTGCTGATCTGAAGGATGTTGTTAAAATTACGACTTCTTCATCGACTCCCGATGAGCAGCAATTGAAGAAAATCAATGAGGTTGTTGCCCGATTGATTGATGAGCATGGATATAATTCTTCATCTGCCAATGATTTATTAAGATATGTTGGTAGCTTGTTGAATCGTTAAGTTGGTCAATGTCCTTCCCGCCAGTAATTGTTAAGAGTTGGTGGGAAGGTTTTTTATTATGACAAAATGTAATAACCATCGGGGCTAATCCTTGCGCAGTACGGTAGGTGGGCGAGTGAAGCGATCCTTTCGTGGCCATACTCGGTTGTTGTTTTCACCGCAATTACTCCCGCTTGTTGTACATTCCTTTATCAGTTGAAGGTAAATGGCTTGTCCGAAAGTTATTTTGTCCCCTTTACGAAATTTTTTGTAAATTATATCACTTCATTGCATAGAATAGAGTAATTACATTTCGCTCATTTTGGATTGTGGTATTTGGCCATCACCTCATAGTATGTGATTGTAAAAAATTCGTGAATGATTTATAGGGGGGCGTAAAAATGACTAATGCTAAGAAACATCAGTTTTTGATATCACAAGAAGATTGGTCCCTCCACCGGAAAGGGTATGATGATCAGCAGCGCCATCAAGAGAAAGTTCAAGATGCGATACGCAGCAATTTACCCGATTTAATTACGGAGGAAAGTATCATCATGTCTGACGGACGGGACGTTGTGAAAATCCCAATTAGGTCACTGGATGAATATAAAATTCGCTATAATTATGATAAAAATAAACATGTCGGGCAAGGATCCGGCGATAGCAAAGTCGGCGATGTCGTTGCCCGCGATGGTGCTCCTCAAAAGGGTCCTGGAAAAGGGCAGGGAGCGGGAGATCAAGCCGGTGACGATTATTATGAAGCAGAAGTTTCAATGATGGAACTGGAAGAAGCTTTATTTAAAGAGTTAGAGTTGCCACATTTAAAAAGAAAAGAATTAGATGAAAACAAAGTCGATCATATCGAATACAACGATATTAGAAAAACAGGGTTAATGGGGAATATCGATAAGAAACGAACGATGCTTACTGCTTATAAGAGAAACGCAATGCAGGGAGAAGCAAGATTCCATCCGATTTATCCGGAAGACTTGAAGTTTAAAACGTGGAATGAAATCCAGAAACCAGAGTCAAGTGCAGTTGTCCTAGCAATGATGGATACGAGTGGTTCGATGGGCGTTTGGGAGAAATATATGGCGCGCAGTTTCTTTTTTTGGATGACACGCTTTTTGAGAACAAAATATGAATCTGTTACAATCGAATTCATTGCCCATCACACAGAAGCCAAAGTGGTTACAGAAGAAGAATTCTTTTCAAAAGGTGAAAGCGGAGGAACGATTTGCTCGTCCGTCTATCGAAAAGCATTGGAAATGATTGATGAAAAGTATAATCCAGCCAGATTCAATATTTATCCATTTCATTTCTCAGACGGGGATAACTTAACATCCGATAACCCTCGCTGCCTGAAATTAGTCAATGACATCATGGATAAATCGAATATGTTCGGATACGGTGAAGTCAATCAATATCAACGCAGCTCCACCCTCATGTCGGCATACAAAAATATCAAAGACGATAAGTTCTACCACTACATCCTCAAACAAAAATCCGACGTCTTCCACGCCATGAGAAGCTTCTTCAAAAAAGAAACAACAAAAAACTGAATCTTCCCAATCGTCCCGGTGCCTGGCACCCAAACGATTCCAAATGTTCAAAATTGTTTCGGTGCCAGGCACTCAAACGATTTTGAATATTTTTTTAGTTTTGTTGCTTTAATGCGTTGAATTGTTAAATAATGATTGACTAAATCTAGTAAGCAGTGTAATATTACGATTAAAATATTGCCTGTAAATTCGAAATAAAGGTAATGATATAATAATAGGGGGATTAGAAATGAAGATTGGTTTAAAGAAATATGCAATGATTCTATTAAGTGCATTCTTATTGATTTTGCTTGCGGCCTGTGGAAATTCCGCGACGCCGACTCCTGAGGAAGAAAACACGGAGCCAAGCAATAGTCAGGAAGAAAATCAAGAGGCGAATGAAGAAGAAGCACCGGCTGAAAAGTTTAAAATCGGTGTTACTCAAATTGTGGCACATGACTCATTAGATGCTGCATTTGAAGGTTTTAAGAAAGCAATTGAAGATGCAGGATTGGAAGTGGAGTGGGATATCCAGAGTGCTCATGGTGAACCAAGCAATAACCCGACAATTGCTACCAATCTAGTAAATTCTGGGGTAGATCTTATATTTGCTAATTCAACCGGAAGCGCACAATCCGTAGCTAGTGAGACAGAAGATATACCAATTGTATTCACATCTGTGACAGATGCAGTAGGTGCTGAGCTTGTAGAATCTATGGAAAGTCCAGGAGGGAATGTCACGGGGACAATCGATATGCATCCTGATTCCATTTCCGATACACTGAAATTCCTCAGTGAAGAATTAGGAGCAAAGAGTGTAGGAATGGTCTTTAATGCTGGAGAGCAAAACTCCCGTGCACAAGTTGATAATGTGAAAAAACTTATAGATGAATTAGGTTTGGATTTAAAAGTTGAAGAAGCATCTGTTTCTACATCAGCAGAAGTGAAACAAGCAACTGAATCACTTATTGGTCAAATCGATTCATTATATATCATTACTGATAACACAGTCGTTTCAGCGCTTCAATCAGTCGTAGATGTCGCTAATACAAATAAACTACCAATGATGGTTGGTGAGTTTGATTCCGTGAAAAATGGCGGTCTTGCCGCATACGGATTTGAATATTTTGATATTGGTTATGAAGCTGGAGAAATGGCAGTTAAAATCCTAAAAGATGGAGTCAAACCGGCCGATATTCCAGTTCAAGTTCCTCAAAATTTAAAATTAGTCATAAATAAAGAAACAGCTGAAACCATTGATCTTGAAATAAAAGATGAATGGAATGCGGAACTAGAATAAATAGGAGGATGATTCTACATGTTTGCAGCAATGTTCGGCTCCATAGAGCAAGGAATCATCTATGCCATAATGGCACTCGGAGTGTATTTAACATTCCGAGTGCTTGATTTTCCAGATTTAACGGTTGATGGCAGCTTTGTAACTGGTGCCGGCACTGCGGCGATGATGATCGTATTCGGATATCATCCAGTTGTGGCAACATTAGCAGCACTTGTTGTTGGCTTCCTAGCAGGTTGCATAACAGGCCTGTTGCATACAAAGGGTAATATCAACCCGCTATTATCGGGTATTATAATGATGATTGCACTCTATTCAATTAATTTACGAATCATGGGGCTGACAACCGAAAATTCAGTAGGCCGGCCAAATATTCCTTTAAATAAAGAACAAACGGTATTTTCCAAATTTAATGAATTTTGGGGCTCATTGGGCATCGATCAATCAATCAATCAATTTTTCACGTCGTTAGGTGTTAAATTTTTGCCTTCTACTTGGGGAATTTTGTTTTTGATGATTATCGTTACATTAGTCATCAAGTTTGTGGCGGATTGGTTTTTACAAACAGAAATTGGATTGGCTATTCGAGCGACAGGTGATAATAAACGGATGATTAGAAGCTTTTCCGCGAACACTGATTATCTAATTATTCTTGGCTTGGGGATTTCCAATGCACTTGTCGCCTTTTCCGGTGCGCTTATCGCACAATACTCCAAATTCTCCGATATTGGAATGGGGATAGGAATGATCATTATCGGACTAGCTTCAGTGATTATAGGTGAAGCAGTAGTAGGTACAAAAACAATCGTCAGGACGACAATCGCTGTTATTGTTGGAGCAATCATTTATCGAATCGTACTAGGTCTTGCTCTAAGAGTTAAAATACTTGATACGGGCGACATGAAACTAATTACAGCTGTTATTGTCATATTGGCATTAATCATTCCTCAAATGATTGAAAAAAGAAGAGAATCAACAAGAAAAGCGAAACGACATGCTGTTCGAATGGCATCGTTAGAACGTACAGCAAAAGAGGAGGGGACACCTGTTGCTGAAGCTCGAACAGATTAATAAAATATTTAATGAAGCGACTCCTGATGAAAAAATAGCGTTAAACCAAATTAATTTGACGCTTGAAGAAGGGGACTTTGTTACAGTTATCGGGAGTAACGGCGCAGGTAAATCTACCTTGCTCAATACGATATCAGGTACATTATCACCGGATATCGGAAATGTCTGGATTGATGGAAAAAACGTAACCAAATTACCCGAATATAAAAGGTCGGAATATATGGGAAGGGTTTTTCAAGATCCCATGGCAGGAACAGCTCCATCGATGACGATTGAAGAAAATATGGCGATTGCTTTTTCAAGAAATAAAAGTAGAAGCCTGCGAAGGGGAGTATTTAAAAGGAGACGGGAATTTTTTCAATCCTCTTTAGAAAGACTTCATTTAAACTTAGAAAATCGCTTAAATGCTAAAGTCGGAACGTTATCTGGTGGAGAACGACAAGCGCTTTCCCTTTTAATGGCGACATTTACGCAACCGTCGATTCTTTTGTTAGATGAACATACAGCTGCGCTCGACCCTTCAAGAGCAGAACTGATAACCAATTTGACGAAAGAATTAATTGAAAAAGATCAATTAACAACATTGATGGTTACTCACAATATGCAACAAGCGCTTGATCTTGGAAATCGACTCATTATGATGGATAATGGCCAAATCATATTTGAGGTTGGCTCTGATAAAAAACATGAGTTGACGATTGATAAGTTGATGCAAGAGTTCCAAAGAATTCGTGGAGAAAAATTGGCGGATGATAAAACGTTGTTGAGTGTATAGAAAATGAAAAAGTCTGAAACTTATAGGTATAGGTTTCAGACTTTTTTGCTTGTTTTTTAAAATTTCATTAGCTGATATTTCTCATAAAATCCATACTTTATCCCTCAATCAATGCGGCACAAACGCCAACTGATATAAAAACAAAACCGCAAACACATAGACAATCGGATGAACAACACGCCACTTTCCTGTGAAGATTTTTAAAATAGGATATGAAATAAATCCTAGTGCAATTCCTGTAGCGATGCTTGATGTAAGCGGCATGCTCAAAATAATTAAAAATGCAGGGAAAGCCTCGTCAATCTCATCCCATTTAATTTTTGCAATGGCACCCATCATTAGACTTCCGACAATGATTAAGGCAGGGGCCGTAATGGCTGCTAATCCAGAAACTGCACTTACAAGTGGTCCAAAAAAGGCGGCAACGATAAATAATATTGCCACGGTCAACGTCGTCAGGCCGGTTCTCCCGCCGGCTGCCACTCCTGAAGATGATTCGATATAGGCACTAGTCGGACTTGTTCCAAACATCGCACCTGCTGTTGCGGCAACTGAATCAGCCAATAGCGCTTGACGGACACGTGGCATTTTATTATCTTTCATCAATCCAGCTTGCTGTGCTACACCGATCATCGTTCCTGTCGTATCAAAAATCGTCACGAGCAAGAAGGAGAATACGACTGCAAAAAGCATATGATCCCATACATCAACAAAAGCCATAATCGGATTCCCGACAATTATTCCTTCCGGTAGGGAAGGCAATTGGATGAAACCTTGATCAAATGATAGGTTTCCAGTGAAAAATGCTACAACTCCAGTTATAATCATTCCAATAAATAAAGCTCCATGAACCCTCAATGCCATCAATATTAATGTAACTCCTAATCCTAATAAGGCAAGCAAGACTTCAGGCGAATGAAGGTCCCCTAAAGCGACCAGATTGGATGGATGCGCAACAATTAAATGTGTTAAACGCATTCCAATAAAAGCGATAAATAAGCCAATACCTGCAGTGATTCCGTGCTTTAAATTATCTGGTATCGCTTCAATCAATACTTTTCGAAAAGGGGTCAATGATAAAATAATAAAGATGATTCCTGCTACAAAGACAGCTGCAAATCCAGTTTGGTATGTAATATCATGTGTTCCAACAACGGAATAGGCAAAATACGCATTCAATCCCATTCCAGGGGCAATCGCAATCGGATAATTGGCAGCGAGCGCCATCCAAAGCGTTCCAATCACCGTTGCAATAATCGTTGCTGTAAATACCTGTTCAAAAGGAACGCCGGCATCTGCTAAAATAATTGGGTTTACGACGACGATGTATACCATTGTTAAAAAAGTAGTAAGACCGGCTATCAATTCCGTTTTGACATTTGTGTTATTTTCCTTTAATTTAAACACGCCTTAACCTCCAAAAAAACGAACATTTATACTCACAAAGTATATAATATTCGTTTTCTTTATAAGATGCAACTATTTTCGTTAAGATAAAAAGCGGTTTCTCATCTCAGGAGGCGGAATCAGACATTGATTTTTTGAGCGAAACCATCGATGGCGATTTCTAGCAATCATCCTGTAAAAAATATTCCGAATAGGTGCAGGGATCAAGATAAAGATGTATAAGTATTTCCAAAACCCGCTCAAGTGTCTCGCGATTTTTAACGCTGCTGTTGATTCGACATAAACCTTTTCATCCTTCAATAGCACGATACTATCTAAATCCGGGTCTAGTTCATATTTCTCCAGCAATGATTTTCCGTAATTACTCTGCAAAGATGAAAAGTGAAAAAATCCATCGGGGTCACGCTTCATAATAAATTGTACGCTAGAATGACAAAAGTGACATTCACCATCAAAGAAAATAATTGGGTCCACAAAGCTCATCCTTCCCACATCTCCAAAATTCCGAACAAGCCCTTCAAGCAAATAAATGAAGAATATAATAACATAAAGCAGCAAGTGCAGCGGTAATCGGAAGAGTGATGACCCATGTAATCAGCATCCGTTTTGCCGTATTCCATTTTACTCCTTTGATCCGATGAGAAGAACCGACACCTAATATAGAAGAAGAAATAACATGTGTTGTACTAACAGGCAAATGAATGAATGTCGCACCGAAAATGATAAAAGCCGAACTTAAATCTGCCGCAACGCCATTCACTGGGCGGATCTTCATAATTTTTCCGCCGACCGTTTTAATTATTTTCCAACCTCCGACTGATGTGCCAAGTCCCATCGCAGTGGCACAAGAAAATTGCACCCAAAATTGAATATCATCGGTCGTTTGGTATTGATTTGCAATCAAAGCCATCGTAATAATACCCATCGCTTTTTGTGCATCATTTGTTCCGTGTGTATATGCCTGAAGTGCCGCAGTCGCAATTTGTATATAGCGGAATCGTTTATTTGTTTTTGCAAGATTGAAGTTTTTAAAAGCTACTTTAAAAATTGTATAAATCAAAAAGCCAAGAATGAAGGCAATGACTGGAGAAAATAATAAAGCTTGGATAATTTTAAGGAAACCGCGATAATTTAATGAGGCAATACCAGCGGACGCGATAGCAGCTCCGGCAATCGACCCAATCAATGCATGTGAGGAGCTACTTGGAATGCCGTAATACCAGGTAATTAAATTCCAAGCGATTGCAGATATCAATGCTGCAGTAATGACGAGAGAACCATTTACTAATGTAAAAGGATCAACGATATCTTTAGAAATAGTCTGGGCAACACCAGTAAATGTCATCGCGCCTAAAAAATTCATAAAAGCCGCCAATACGATTGCAACACGTGGCCTTAGTGCTTTCGTTGAAACTGAAGTGGCGATTGCATTTGCTGTATCGTGAAATCCATTAATAAAATCAAACGATAAGGCAAGAAAGACGATGAGTAGAGTAATGATAAAACCCGGTTCTAATCCCATAATTGCAAGCTCCCTTAAGCGTTTTTCATTACGATACTTTCTAGCGTATTTGCAACACTTTGACAGCTGTCCGCAATCTCTTCAAGATTTTCATATATTTCTTTATACTTAATCAATTGGATAGGGTCTGTCTCAACTGTAAAGAGATGTTTGATACTTTTTCGTAGTATTTCATCACACATCGATTCATATTCTTTAATTTTTATTGCATGCGGGCGAACTTCAGGCAATTTCCTCGTGAAAATCAAACCAATCGATATGTCTATTTCATCCACACATTTTTTAATCTTATCCGCAAATTGAATCATGAAATCATCAGCTTGTACAATCGAATACATATCCAACAAAGCGGCTGTATTTTCCATACCATCTAACACATCGTCCATGATCATCGAAAGATCCCAAATATCCTCACGCTCGATGGGAGTAATGAAAGAATTGTTTAATTCCATGATAATTTCATGAACAAATGTATCACCTTTGCTTTCATATTCTTTCATTCTATCGGCAAATATTTTCGTGTTTTCTTTCGTACTTAGTTTATATTCAACAAAATAATAGGCACTCTCTTTTAAATTACTTGAAATTTTTTCAAGTAAATCTGCAAATTTGTCTTTTTTATCACGTTTGAAAATCATGTGTTGACCTCCTCAGAATGGATTAAATTTTAGAACTGTCTATAAAAGAATATTTTACATTCGGATGATTATCAAGTTACAACCTTTGGAAACGAAGTGATAATGAAATACAATAAAGAAAAGTGGAAAAGGTGGGGTAATATGGTTAAAAGTTTACAAGAAACAAAAACATTTCATAATGATGTGAAGATGCCATATGTTGGTCTAGGTGTATACAAGTTGGAAGAGCGGGAAGAAGCCTCAAAGGCAATAGAATTCGCGATTGATTATGGATATCGCTCCATTGATACAGCTGCAATGTATCAAAATGAACATATCGTAGGTGAAGTCATTAATCATTCTTCCGTTCCTCGCAAAGATTTATTCATAACAACAAAGGTTTGGAATGACAATCAAGGTTATGATTCCACATTACGTGCTTTTGAAAAAAGTTTAAAACAATTAAATCTGGAGTATATTGACCTTTACCTTGTTCATTGGCCGGTAAAACAAAAATATGTAGAAACTTGGAAAGCATTTGAAAGATTATATGATGAAAAATTAGTCCGTGCAATTGGAGTGAGTAATTTTCAAATTCATCATCTTGAAGATATCGCAACGCATGGTAATGAAAAACCAGTGATCAATCAAGTTGAACTTCATCCACGATTGGCGCAAGAGGAATTGCGCCAGTATTGTCAGGAACAACATATTGCGGTTGAAGCCTGGTCTCCGATTGGGCGTGGCCGATTGCTTGATGAACCGACAATCAATCACCTGGCAGACAAGTATGGAAAAACACCGGCGCAAATAATATTGCGTTGGCATCTGCAAAACGATATCATCATTATTCCTAAATCAGTGAGGGAAGAACGAATCAAGGAAAACGCCGATCTATTTGATTTCGAATTAAGCCTCCACGACATGAATGACATCAATGCCCTTAATAAAAATGAAAGATTTGGGGCGGATCCGGATCATTTTGATTTTTAATCTAGTGATAAAGAACCTGTTCAAGATGAACGGTTCTTTTTTTCTTCTGACTTACATTACCTATGAATATGATGTATTCAAGAGGTGATGTAAATGCATGGAAGAAACAAAATGTCTAAAGAAGATTACATCGCTTTAGATAAAAAGCATTTAGTCCACCCGACTTCTTCATTAAAAGATCAGCAGATAAAACGGCCTGAGATGATTGTGAAGGAAGGGGATGGAATATACGTAATTGATCTTGATAATAAGCGATATATCGATGGGGTATCCTCTTTGTCAAATGTCCATCTCGGATATGGAAAGAAGGAGGTGGCAAATGCAGCATTAAATCAGTTGAAAAAATTATCTCATTCTCCTCTGAATCAATCTTATAGCCATACTCCAGCCATTTTACTTTCCGCAAAAATTGCAACACTCACACCTAAGTGCCTAAATCGGGTATTTTTTACAACAGGCGGGACAGAGTCGTATCATATCGCATGCCAAATGGCCAAAAGATATTGGGCACTTCAAAGTGACGCGAATGAGAAAAAATGGATCCTAAACAGCAAACCTCAAAATGGAATCAACGCCTCACTAAATGAAAACGCTGATTTTTTATATGTAAAATCCTATTGTATCCAATTCCTTCATTCTATTATTAAAAATAAAGGAGCTGACAAAATCGCTGCCATTGTAGTGGAGCCCATCTTATATAGTAAAGGGATTGAAATACCGTCAAATGACTATTTTCAGCAAGTGGAGAAAATTTGTCAGGAGAAAAATATTTTACTCATTGTAGATGAAACACATACTGGTTTTGGGCAGACGGGAAAATTATTTGCTTGTGAACATTGGGGGATATCTCCTGATTTATTACTATTATCGAATGGATTAACGAGCGGATATTTTCCATTGGGAGCAGTTTGTATGTCGGAGGAAATTTTTCAAGTATATAAGGAACACGATGAGGGGGAATTTCAGCTAAGTGAAACATCCCGCGGTCATCCGGTTGCGTGCGCGATTGCACTGCAAAATATTGAGACCATATTGAAAGAGAAGTTGACTGAACATGCTAATCAGATAGGTAAATTATTGACGAAAAAATTAACTAAGCTGAAAGAAAAATATCCGGTCATTCAGTCAATCAGATCAATCGGTTTGTTATGTGCGATTGATTTTAAATCGGAGTATCCCTATCCGCTTGCATATCGAATAAGGGATATCGCTCAAAATTTAGGTCTGATTGTAGAAGCAATTACATCTGAAAATCAAGATACAATCGTGTTTGCTCCTCCAATCATCATTAATAATAAAGAGTTGAATGTATTAATCCGTATTTTAGATGAAGCAATCCATTCAGCTTAAAAATGGTTCGAAGATTGGTGTCTTGTCATTAAAAGGCGCGGTTACTTGAATAACTTCCAAAGTAAACGGATTAGTAAAAGATAATTCCCTGGCATGGAGTGCTTGTCTTGGAAAAATGGATGAACCTTGATACAACACATCTCCTGCGATGGGATGGCCGATATGCGATAGGTGGACCCTTATTTGGTGGGTTCTTCCTGTTTCTAGTGTACATTCAACGAGTGAAAGTTTATTCTGTTTAAAAAGATCCAATACCCGATAATGTGTAAGGGCACTTTGTCCCGTTTTAGACACCCTTCTTCTTGTTGGATGATGGCGATCTCGACCAATCGGTTTATTTATTACTCCATTATCGCTTAGCAACCCATCAACCAAAGCCCAATACATTCGTCCGACATTTCTTTTTTCAAGCATTTGATTAAACACCCCATGACTTAGTTCGTGCTTGGAGAAAAGTATCGCACCAGATGTGTCCTGATCAAGCCGGTGTATAGGTTGGGCCGAACTTTCCTGTAAATAAAAAGTAACTGCATCGACCAACGTATTTTTTTCATTGGGGCTGTTTGGATGTGTTTGCATGCCGGCTGGCTTATTCACGACTAACATGTGGTCATCTTCAAAGAGAATGTCTATAGGCAGAGATGTCGAAATATTATTGGTGACATCGGTTTTTTGTAAAGATACCTCAATGATATCGTTGAGTTGTAAAGGTGTATTCCAATTTATTACATCACCATTTACTGTTAAAGAGCGATCCATTCTTATCTGATGAACGAGTTTTTTGGGTGCTTGCCAAATATTGCGAAAAAGTTCCTGAATAGTCAACCCTGTCCAAGACTTATGTACAGTAATTGAAACGCTGTGCCTGTTTATTTTTTGCATCATGAATAACCTCCATACTTTTCCAAGATCATTTTGACCAATCCTATGATATCCTAATGTTGAGAATGGTTATAGGAAGGACTTTTTTAATATGAGAGTTGTGTTAGCATCCACTAAAGAACAGGAAGAAAAAATCGAAGAATTGATACAATACATGTATAGCTTCATCTTTCCAAAATACTTTAAGGATTGTGAAATAGATACATTTATTGACATCAAAGTTTTACATGTTGACCCGAGCGAACAGGATCAACTGTACACCCTTACGATTGCTTTTAAAGCAATCGCCAGTCTGCAAGCCATCATTCATATATTAGAGCTGTCAAATCAAACCACAGATAGATCCCACTTAGCTTGCTTATTCGATAAAAATGTGAAAATCCTAGAAGAGACCGGACTATTTTTTCCTTTTCTTTATAAAAATTTTATCCCAAAAAATAATGAAACATTAAATCATTGCAGTATCTTTTCACCAGCATCAAATGAATACTTAATTTGATAAGGGGCGATTGAAGCTGGGTTAACGCAGACAATTAATGGATAAAAAACAATTAGCGAATACGAAAGGTATATGGAGTACAGGCTGAGCGAGAGCATGACGCTACGCCTGTACTAGCTATCCTGTACAGCATACGCTACATAGAACAATCGCTATCAGAAAATCATTGGACTTCAAGCATGTCGCCAAAAAGTCTTTTTATCATTTTCGGCTATAAAATGTCGCATCTCCCTATTCCACTTTATTTTCCTTTAAAATGATTATGTGAAGGTGTATCATGATCCGTTCCGATAGAGGTGAAACCACCTTTGTAACAACCCCAAAATTTGCTTTCCATCCTCATTTAATTATAGTATGAAATTGAAAAAATGTATCATACTTAGTTTTAAATTGTCTAGGGGCATATGGCAGATTTTGTCATTGCCTTTTTGAATTCATACTAAAGTTGTAGGATATTTCAATCAAAATGTGAATAAATTATTTTTTCTGATACCGTATAATGAATAGTAGAAGCACTTGGGGGGATATCTATATATTCAAACTGATATTCATTGGCAAGAAAGCGCGTAATGATTTCCGTCCTGCCGCCTTTAGGAATACCTCCATTTATGATTAAGATGTTCATTTCATTTGATTCCTCTTTTCCGCTTTAAGCATTAAGGCTTTACAAAACCGTTTTTAATCGCATAAAGAGCAGCCTGCGTCCGATCGGCTACGTCTATTTTTGTGAAAATATTAGACACATGAGTTTTTACCGTTTTTTCAGTAATATCCAGCTGTGCACCTATTTCCTTATTGCTTTTCCCCTTGGCAATTTCCATCAATACATCTTTTTCCCTAAGGGTGAGTGTCGCAAGCATCTCATTGGCTGGGTTTTTGCGATTCATATTTGTCATAATCAAATTTGTTGCTTTCGGATGCAATATATTTTCGCCATCAGCAAGTTTTCGGATAGCGGTAGCCAGTTCGTCTGGTTCAATGTCTTTTAGCTGATACCCTGATGCCCCTGCTTCAATTGCCGGTATGACATGATCCTGATCAGCGAAACTTGTTAATATCATGATTTCTATAGCGGGACAAAGTTCTTTAATCTTCCCTGTCGCTTCGATACCATCCATCAGGGGCATGACTAAATCCATTAATATGACATCGGGCTTTAGTTTTATGGCAAGATCTACGGCTTCTTTTCCATTCTTTGCTTCCCCCACAATGGCAATATCTTTTTGAGTTTGGAGAAAAAATACTAGTCCTCGTCTAACTACGTGATGATCATCTGCAATCAATACTCGAATAGCCATTTTTACTCCCCCCTAATAAGGTATCGCGGCGTACACCGTCGTCCCTTCCCCTGAACTGCTCTTTATATTAAACTTGCCACCTAATGACTCCACTCGCTCACGCATATTATCAATCCCGAATGAAGGCATCGGTATGTCTTTTTCATAATTAAAACCGGAACCATGATCTCTAATTATTAATTCGACTAAACATTTCTCTATCTTAATCGTCAATTCAACATGTTCCTGACCTGAATGACGCTTACTATTACTTAATGCTTCTTGACTGACACGCCATAATCCTTCTTCGACTATCGATGGCAAGGAAATAAGTCCGTATATTTTGGTTGTTACATTGAGGCCAAGCATTTCCGCATAACCGTTGATCTCTTGTATGAGCCCTTTTTCCAAACCGCTTGGTCTCAGTTGCCAGATTAATGCGCGCATCTCTGTCAAAGCCTCTTGTGCCAAGTCTTGTATCTGTCTGAAAGTGTTTTTCGTACTCTCCATTTCAGTCATCTCAATTCCGCCGCGAGCGGTTAATGTAAGCGAGAATAAAAGCTGGTTAACCGAATCATGCAAATCACGCGCCAACCGATTTCTTTCTTCGATAAGGGCGACTTCCTGTTCCTTTTTTGTCAGTCTGATTCTTTTTATTGCTGAACCGATTTGTAAGGCGATCGACTCTAATAAAGCAAGCTCATCCCGGCTAAATTCTTTTTTCCCCGGAGCGGCAACATTCATCAAGCCGAATGCTTCTTCACCTGATAGTAAAGGAATCGTAGCATGATGAGTGATTCCATCTGTTCCTTCTTCATTTTGTAAAATCGCTTTTTGAATTCTGCGACATTCAATAATATTAGATGCTTTCGTCAACGTTCCATTTTTAAATCCTTCTACACACCAACAGCCGCCTTTATTCAATGGTGCACAACGATTTTTTGCAAGTGCTGGCGGTAATGTGTCTGCAGATGCAACTGTGTGCCGACCATCCGGCCCAATTAAAAATATCCATCCGGTTGTCACACCGGTAACTTGTAATAACTTCTGTAATACTGCTGATAATAGTGGAGATATTTCAGTTCCTTCATTCAATATTTCAGCGATTTCCTTGAGTATTCTCAAATCGGATTTTTCTTGAAGTTCCGAGTTTTTCAATAGATATCCCCCCAAGTGCTTCTACTATTCATTATACGGTATCAGAAAAAATAATTTATTCACATTTTGATTGAAATAT
>Ga0115848_100394_pt1 | contig 16628 bp, 10 predicted proteins | sample InSIn3gowninarea_FD_83862 | JGI IMG/M metagenome (GOLD analysis project Ga0115848, IMG submission 83862) | reverse complement strand
AGGGTGGTTTCAAGGACACAGACCTCGACTACATGGTCTATTCGCTTCTCAAGAAAGTCCTCGAGAAGAGCAAGATCGACCCAGCATTGGTTGAAGATATCTGTATGGGTAATGTACGTCAAAATCATGCCACCTTCTCGGTCCTTCGTGAACACCAACTAACACAATTTGTTCTACAGGTCAGCGATAGCAAAGCCGCCTACAAGGTCCGTGCTGCTATGCTTGCAGCCGGCTTTCCCTACACTGCTGGTGCCTCCTCCGTAAACCGATTCTGCAGTTCCGGCCTCAAAGCCGTTCAAGACATCGCCAACCAAATCAAAGAAGGCAGCATTGACATTGGTGTCGCTGTTGGTTCAGAATCCATGTCCGCTGGCGGTGACCGTCTTGACAAGCCCTTCCACGAGGACATCTTGAAAGACCCAAATGCTGCTGATTGCATGCAACCTATGATTCAAACCAGTGAGAACGTCGGCAAGGATTTTAACATCTCTAGAGCGATGCAAGATGCTTACGCTGCCGAGTCTTTCCGACGTGCTGAAGTCGCACAGAAAGCTGGCTGGTTCGATGACGAGATTGTACCAATCGTGACCAAGGTCAAGGATCCCAAGACAGGTGAATCGCAAGAAGTCACATTGACCAAAGATGAGGGTCCAAGATACGGAACCACCGTAGAAGGACTCAGCAAGATCCGACCTGCCATGCCTCAATTTGGTGACAAGACCACTGGTGGAAATGCTTCCCAAGTCACTGATGGAGGTAAGCTATTCTTTAATTCAATATCATTCCTTAGGAAAGCTAACAACCCCCAGCCGCCGCCATCCTCCTCATGAAGCGATCCAAAGCCATCGAACTCGGCCAACCAATCCTCGCCAAATTCGTCGGCGCAACCGTCGCCGGTGTTCCCCCAAGAGTCATGGGTATCGGCCCCTCCGCCGCCATCCCAAAGATCCTCACCAAGTACGGCCTGACCAAGGACGATATCGATATCATCGAGATCAACGAGGCCTTCGCCTCCATGGCCGTCTACTGCATTGACGTACTTGGTTTGGATCACGCCAAAGTTAACCCGAGAGGAGGTGCTATTGCGTTGGGCCACCCGCTTGGTGCTACTGGTGCGAGACAGATCTGTACTATCCTTAGTGAGGCTAGGAGGACGAAGAAGAAGGTCCTTCTTACTTCGATGTGTATAGGGACTGGTCAGGGTATGGCTGGGTTGTTCATTAATGAGCAGCTGTAAACGCGATCTAGGTACCGTAATTTAGGAATCAGGGTAGCTTAGGTGAAAACTCTGTTGAGAGAGATATATATCTATCGTATCTAGCAATGAGATTGCCATTTAGCAATTTACAAAATGGAATCTGTTGAGTCACTGTACGAACATGAAACACATGGAAACTAACTGGCACGGAGAGAATAGTTTAAATTCTTTTCAGAAGTCATTCTACAACTTGTACAGTCTCTGCCGACACATCTGGTCCATAGAAACTTAACACTTGCCCCTAATGTAGCCATCCTCTCTTTTCCGTTCGCATTTGCGACATCCCAATCATTCACGATAATCACAAATGAGGTCATGATATTCCCCTATCCATCGAAACTACAAGCAGCTACTCACACAATTGGCTGGGCTACATACAGTACGTACTATGTAGGCACTCCTTAACGCATAGGTTCACAGATTCGACGTGTCTGTTTCATGAGCCAACTACATGTATTTAAGCCCTATAGGTTGATCTACCAACCTACCTATCTATCTATACATGTACCCATCGGAATTACGCACGCGTTCGAGACCGCTGCCCATTCCACCACCAAGGGCGCGTTTAGTTACTGGTACGCCTAGGTGTTGTTGTTAGTTCAGCGTTCAAGTTCAAGTCTAAATTCAAGTTTGGAAAACACGTAAAGTAAAGTAAAGCAAAGTGGAATGCTATCCAGTGTAGGGAGGGAGATCTTACCGTCATCGACGTCTCCATAGGGCGCAGCAGTATAGTTTCCGAAACACGAGTACTCGTAGCGCGCCGTGTCAAGCAAGCCAGCTAGGATATTCATGAACGTATCTAGTTCGCACCAGCCGTCGTCGCGGAGCGTGCATTCGGGGTATGAGAGGCCCAGGGGCACGGTGCGTTGGGAGATGGTTAGATGGATATATTTCGTTGGCGGGCCGGGAGTGTAGTAATCTGACATGTTTGCGGTGGTTGTAGTAGGACGAGTGGGTTTCAGAGGTTGAGGGGCGGTGATTTGTTCGAAAACAACACGAGCGCCGAAGGGAGTGAGGTGGGAGATTGTGACGTTGCGGTTTGGCGTGATTGTGTTGTTGGAGAGTTGGTCTGCGAATTGGCGCAGGCCGAAGGCCGTGAGGATGCTGTAGATGTTTGTGTCGTGCGAGAAGTCCATGTATATGTTTTGATTTAGGGGGAAGGTATCGGTGTTGGTGTCCATTGTTACGTTTGCGTTTGTGGCGCCTGGGGGGAGGTTGTAGAGGTGGTTTTGGAGGCGGGCGTAGAGTTCTTCCACGTAGCCTATGCCTACGCCTCGACCGGTGGGGGAGAGGAAGCCGTTGTTGCCTTGGAATTGGAGGTCAATGCTGTATTCGAAACCTTGCCATTCGTCGTAGGTGAAGAGGTTGCACCAGTTTGAGTAGCCGTAGGCGACGGTTTCGTATGGACAGAGAATTTGGGCGTTGTAGGAGTCAGCGATGGTCCACTTGTATCCTCCTGAGAGAGCGCGGAGGCGTTGAGTAGCGTTTGCAAGGTAGATGTTTTCCCAGATCAGAGAGGCGTTGCTGCCTGCTGAGGAATGGTAATCGTTGCTGTTTTTACATTGCATGTATCCGGCGAGCGAGTTGTTATAGTATGGTAGTTCGATGGTGTTGATGAGGGTCACATTGTCGGTCCATTCTAGACCAAACATACCAGCCATGAAATACTCGGCGGACTTCAGCATGCGATCTTGGGTGGTTGTTCTGGCAAGGATTTTCTCGGAGGTATTGTAAAGACTGCCATAGTTGTAGTAGAATAGCACACCACTGTCAAATAATTCCTGCCTGCCTCTTGGGACTAAGATCTCGGAACCAAGAGTGTATTGCCAGTTTGTCAGAAAGCTGAGCGCTCCGCCCCACTGAGCAGTTCCGGTGCGAGTGAGGTTGTAGACTTTTGATCCGAAGGTTGAAACTGAGCTATCACTAGTAGGGTATCTGGAGCCATGGCGTGAAAGAAGGTGAACTGTTGTTAGATTGGCACCTGGCGGAATAGGATACTCGCTCACACCGAAGCCCACAGGATTTGGGAAGTAACTAGACAACTGCCCCATCAACTGAAACACATTAGAATTGTTGGTATTGCCTGTGATCGGGTATGCTGTTTGTAAAGGAGAGTTGACGCCGACAGTGCCCGAAGTAAATGAAGCTGTATCGGTTTGTATCAGGAACGGGGCCATTAAAGCTGTCGCTGTCGGTCCAGGATATGGATCTGGCGAAGTCTGGTAGTATAGGGGTACAGTGGACGAGCCGGCGGCCTCATTCTTCTGCAGAGCTGCTGTGTTGCCTAGGCCAACGGCCGTCATGAGAGATAGCAGGAACAACATGGCGCCTGCTATTGATATCGTGAAGATGGCTAGAGCAAGAATAACAGAGCGTGTGAGGCCATGTTTATAGCGAGACTTGCTCGCCGGCCACGTTTCATCTGGGTGGGATGGAAAGTCCTGCTGCAAGTCTCCCAAACTGTGGTACTTTGTGTCGGTCATCTACTCGATGTCATTCATAATTATGAATTGGTCCAACCCCACGTGCTTTGAATGGCTTGCTGGTGGAATTCGTAGGTTGAGACGAATCAAGTAGGTCACGAGCGGAGCAAGGGGCTCTTTGCGTCGCCAAGCAGATCACATTGTGTATTGCATAGAACAGGGGTCTAAATAGAAGCCGTTACAAAAGGACAAAACACCACGCTTTCTAGATGACGCGACAGCGGATCTTGGTTTTAGTCTTCCTGAAACCAATTTTGTCTACTTGTGCTCACTTAGTCTATCTCCTTGCAACACATTTCTGGCGAGCTTCAAGAGAGCTGGTATTTGTAAAAGCTATAGGTGAAGACAAATGTATGCCAAGTCTATCGACTAATGTGTTATATCTATCTATAAGAAACAATATCAAATAAGAGCTTGTACTTTTGCATCAGCTGTATTGGTACACCGTATCATGCTTCTTTATCTTGCTGCTAGGATGAGCCACAACGGTAATGGGGCAGTCTTTGGGAAGATCTGCATGCGCAAGCATTACCATTGCTGGTCCTCACGATCGCTCCAACGCCACGCTAAGATGTCGGTCAATTTTGAAAACCAAGTCAAGCATAATTTCTGCTCAGTCTTCAAATTTGAATGCTTTGCCGCCGCTTGTGTCTATAGCGCCTCCCCTGTAGCTTCCTCGCTTCTTCTTGTTCTTCTCCTTGGTAAAGCCTTTGCCCCGCGTGACCGATAAATCTTTGTAGGCTCGGTCGGCGTAGTCATAACTGATGTAGTCGTTGCTGACATAATCCTCCGCCTGCGCGGTGGCTGAAAGCTCTGCAAGTCGTGTGGGCCTTGCTCCGGTAGGTCGCCGAGCATTTGATGAAGCTGGGAGAGGTACAACGTCGCCAGTGATGGTGGCCGAAGTGTCTGACGAAGCTTCAACCGAATCAGTGGCTGGTCTGTTTGGTTTTGTATCCACTTTTTGCTCGTCTTCGTCAGACGAACTGTCCGATTCACTACTGCTGCTTTCTGAGGAGCTGCTCTCTGGCAGAGGCGTCTTGACGGCATCTGCTAGCTCTTTTGCATTCGAGTCCGACCCGCTGTCTTCAGACTCATCTGATGATGATGACGACGAGCTACCATCATCGCTATCACTGTCAGAACTGGCCTCCACTTTGACCCTCTTCTTAGGTCGGCTCTCCTCTTCTGACGATTCACTCTCGCTGTCGCTCTCGCTTGATGAGCTTGAGGATTCGGAGGATGAGCTGGCCTTCCGCTTCAGTCCCTTCTTGACGACTTCGGGTTCCGCCTGAGGTGTTTCCTCGTCTGAATCGCTCTCGGATTCACTGGAAGAAGAGTCGGACGAGCTCGATGATTCCGACTCTGTGTTAGCTTCGGGTTTAGCATCTCCCATTTCGACATCAGCACCAGTTTCCTCTTCTGACGAACTGCTGTTTTGTTCGTCCTCATCCTCCTCACTTGATGAGGTTTCTGATTCACTATCTGTTGCTTGATCACTCTTGCGCTCTAATTTCACTTTATGCTGCTCCATATACAATCGAAATATCTCGTCCAATTGAGGGATTCCATTTGTCAAGTTCTCGCCATAGGTGTCAGTGGATGAGCCTTCATGCTTTGGTCCCTTCCTTCTTTCGCTGGTGAATATGCGCAGGCTGGCTTCGAAGCCATGGTTGGACAAGAACTGACTGATCAAGGCGACTAGTATCTGGTCGGGAACTTTATCTGGGTTTCCAAATTTTCGTTTCGGCATGATGGCTGAAATCGTGACGGTGTAACAGCTTGTGGAGTTGAGCTGCGTTTCTTGATATACTGATAGCTGCGTCCTCCTCTATCAGATCGTCACTATAGACAATAATCCTTGTTGTACAATTGAGTCTTGCACTTGAACAACCAGCTTCAGGAGAGCGCTCTTAGATAATACGACGTACTGGTGGGTGATAGTATGACCAAAAGTTGACTGCATTTGTCTCAACGAGCACTCAGTCCAGTATCACAAAAATATTCTTGATAATGATCTACAAAATTATTATGGGTCCCTCCAACGGCTCCTCTAGTGCAAGGCTAGTCGGTGAGCTTGTCGCAGCCTCGCGCTGGCGGCCCGACACTTACATACAGGTGCAGGTCCGCATCATACTACTAGTGATCGTAGGACCGCATACACCACTGGGCACAGATCGTACAGACTGTTTCATATGCGGCGGCCGTATGTTTTGATGTCGCTAAGATGAACCTAATATACAAGCATGAAAGTGACAAAGACGAAGCTACGCGACTAGAATGAACCCTCCCAATCCCGACAACTCCTACGGAGGACCAGATGCGCGGGCCAGATTTGACCCCCGTGGAAATGTACCAAACATGGACTCAGTAACGCGCCTTAATGGTCAAGCATCAACCACTGTCGAGTCGAACCAAAACAGGGCAGCTAGATACGAAGATGAGAAACGCCGAATAGTCGACAGCTGTTTCGCTAAGCAGGAAGCAGATGGAGTGTTGCTCGAGTCCTATATAACACATGTTCGAGTAATCGAAGACGCAGCATATCCGTCATCTCCTCCTCCACCAGACTCGAATGCATCAAACAGGAAGAACCGCCTCATCTTGGTGGCTGTCCGTAGGTCGGGTAGAGTTCGAGTCCACAAAGCCCGAGAGAATCCCTCTGGCACCTTTTCGATTGGGAAGACATGGGCGCTGGACGAGTTGTCAGCCATACATATCTACACAGGCCAAGTGCCCGCCAACGAGCGAGAAAGGATGGAGAAGCAATGGGCTGGCGATGCCGGCTTTACTGTGACTTTGGGCAAACCTTATTATTGGCATGCGCCTACGGCAAAAGAGAAGGATTTCTTCATAGCCAGCTTGCTAAAGATCTACAAGAAATACACTGGTGGAAGAACACCAGAATTGACAGGCTTCCTGCCTCATCAGATACAACAATTCGGTGGCGATACAAGCCGAACCCCGTCCGGTAGTGTCTTTCCGACGACGCCGCCCATACCTCAATTCACACCTCCACCCCCCATTCCTGCGGTAAGTGGACAAAGGTCTCAGTCACCAGGCGCTACGAATGCCATACCTCAAAGGTTTCCCGCTGGTCCACCCAGCCGCTTCGAACAGTCCCAAGCACCACCGCCCAGAGCGGAGCTAAGACCTGTCACAAGAGACGCACCTAACCTGTCCATGCCTGAGCCACTGCGATCGCCTGCGCGAATAGATAGAAGGATGCCAAGCCGGGAGAACATGCGCCGAAGTCCTGACCTTCCGCCGTCTTCCACCTCTCGAGGGCCTCCTGCTGTTCCTCCTATCCCATATCAAGCGTCTGTACCGAAGCCTATGCTTTACCAACAAGCATCCCAACCATCCGTAGATGCACGAGAGAAGCAAGGGTTTCTTCCTGGTAGGCCACCGAATGGGGTCAACCAATACCCGCGACAGCAAGTACCCGAAGTCTCAAACACAAGCAGTGACTACCTGCCCACCACAACTGGCATTCGCGACAGGTCTATAAGCTCCGCTCAAGTTAGTGAAAGGCCTACGACTGCTACATCAATTGCAACATCTGCGTCTTCCCAAGTACCGTTATCGCAGGAGCTTCTGCCAAATGGTAAAAACTCCGTCATCCCAGGACCACAGAAAAATGAACCCAGATCATACTTTGCAGCAGTGACGGCGAACAACGATGAATTTGTGACTCCAGCAACAACACCGAGCGCTGTTGCGGAAGCGCCACCAGTCGCGTCGCAGGAAACACATGTTCATGAACAGAACGAGTTTCAGCCTAGATCTGGCTATTTCGCAGCTGTGACTATGCCTGATTCCGCGAAGCCTGAACCTGTGCCTGAGCCTGAGTCTGCAAAGCCAGAAGCCACGCCAGATCCCGTCGTCTCTGAACCCCTCGCTCCGGAAGCACCTGTTGTAGCACCTGCTGAAACACCCCTAACTCCGACTCTCACGACAGCCGAACCTGAGGAGTTCTCAAGTCCTCCAAAGTCGGAGGAAGAACACAGACCTGGATTGGGACCCATGGTCAAGAGGAAGGATGTCGCTGACAAATTTCGAAAAGCAGCCCTTGCTGCTAATGCGTTCAAGCCACGCCAGGGTGGAGGAGCGGCTAGACTAAAAGCTATGCAGGAAGAAGGCAAAAAGGGCAACGAGCCAGATGGCATTACAGGCGTAGTACCAGCGCCATTGTCAAGAGGAATGAGTGCAGATAGTGTTGCCAGCAGTAGACCGTCTACGCCTGCTACTCCGGGCTTCAAGGAGATCCCGACTAGCCCCTTACCTTTGTCTCAAGCTCCCAAAGTGACTTTGCAAAGGACGGCGACCGAGGACAGTACAATGAGTCAGCCATCACAGGGTCCTGACCAGTCTGGCAAGCCAAAACAGTTGCTTGACAGTCCAGCAGTCCAAGACGAAGAGCCTCAAGAATCTCAGCAGCTTGTACCAGAACGCTCTCCTACCCCAGAAAAAGCACGGTCAAGATCTCCTCAAAGGAGGAAAAAACAGAGGCAAGAGGCAGATATTGCAAAATATTCTTCGTCGCTGGGTATAGATCCTCGCATCTTCGAAGGCCGGGGAGCTGAATTCAATGACCTGCTGACTGAGTTCGGTTGGAACGGCAAGCTCGACTCTAAACAGAAAATCAGTGATCTCGAAGCACAAGTGCGGCGAGAGATTGGTCGAGCACAAGCGACTGGCTGGCTTGGCCATGTCGAACAGCAGGAAAGCAAGGTTCAGGAACTCGCGAAAGCATTCGATCGAGCCATTGAAGAATGTGAAGAGCTAGACGGACTTTTCACGCTGTATTCTCACGAACTCGATACACTCGCGGCTGATATCGAATATATCGAGGCACAATCTCAGGGTCTACAGGTTCAGACTGCCAATCAAAAGTTATTGCACAATGAACTACAAGGGCTTTTGACGACACTAACGATACCGAAGGATGAATTGCAAGATGTTCGTTACGGAGCCTTGAATGATGCACGCAGTATTGCTCATGTTGAGCAATCCTTGTCTCTGCTCTACCGAGCTCTGATCACAATTGACCCGGATATTCGTCAAAACAAGCAACGACGAGAAGGGAATAGCAGCACCGCCGATCGTGGCGGTGTCGGTGTATATGCAGACCGAGAAATTGGGCAAATGCGTGCTGTTCGGGAGCAGAAGCACCAATACAGCGAAGATGCACAAACCTTTATCAGACGGTTCACGCAACATATGAACATACAGTTCAAGCGACTCGAGCAGAGCCGCGAAGATGAGAGCCTCAAAAGTGTTAGCAATGACTCTGCCTCTTCCATAAATCTAACAACCCAAAGGACTGCGCGACAAGATCTGTGGTTGTATAGCGGCATGATGCTGTTCGTGCGAGAAGTCAATTCGTATGAGTGGAAGACACTGATCAAGAATTACGAGATGAATATAGGTACATCTTATCGAGATTCATTCCGACACAGAGTGATCGTGTCCAGGAAAGACGCGCGTAAGCCGACTGGTGAAGAACAAGAACCACTTTTCACTACACAAGAAAGAGAAAAGGCCGACGAGTCTCTGACGAGTACTGCTGCGCGAAAGCTAACAGTCAAGCGAGGGAAGACGGTCAAAGCTGGCGGGCTAAAACCATCCTTTGGAAGTCGAAAGGAAGGCAAACCCGATGCATGTGAAGTTTTTCAGAATGTTCTTGAGCAGCAGGCGAAGGTTGTTGCTGAAGAGCAGAATTTCATCGTCTCGTTCTTCCACCTGAGCTCACAAAGTAATGCCGACTTCACAGAGATTGTGGCGTCGAGGGCGCCTGAAGAGCGCCGACTGCCAAACCTGAGCATGAATCTCAAGTACGAACCGGACCGCGACATAGCATCCACAATTCAGCAGAGTGTTGATGCCATCTATTCATTCTGGTTGGTTGATCTTCAAGAACAAATTGAATGGGTTTTGAGTGTAGACCAGCTGCAAGGCATTGGAGTGTTGTACGCTCTCGAGCACATTTCATTCATGTATGAGGATACTTACCAAGAGTTCATTACCTCGACACTCAAAAAGGTGCATGACAGGTTGGTCAGTCTCTTTCATAAGTTCATCGACGAGCAAATCAAGGCGATAGAGGAAACGAAAGTCAAACTGAAAAAAAGGAAAGGCATTATATCCTTTATGAGGACGTTTCCCATGTTCAGCACAACGGTTGAAAGCATGTTACCAGCTGAAATCGTTAATCAAAACAATCTCGAAATTCGATTCATTGTGAACGACACTTACAATAAGATTCTCAAAGCCATGTGGGAGTCTCTAACCTTTATCGCCAAAGACGACGCAGGCACAGGCGGTACAGGCCACTCAACAGCGCCAGCAAGCGGTGATCCAGAAGACAAGGAAGCTCTAAACTACCATATTCTACTGATCGAAAACATGAACCACTACATGGAAGAAGTCGATACACACCATAACGTTGTCCTCGAAGAATGGAAAGAAAAGGCTGCCCACGACATGTTCACACATCTAACACAGTATACCAACGCTATCATCCGCCGACCTCTTGGTAAATGGCTTGATTTTATCGAAAGCACAGAGGCTATGATGAAAACCAGTGACTCTCACCATGGCATTGCCAGCAAACCCAGTCATTCACGCCATGCTTGCAAGAAAGTAATTAAGAGCTATGACGGTAGTGAGATACGGAAAGGCATCGAGACGCTGAAGAAGCGTGTGGAAAAGCACTTTGGTGATGTTGATGATCCTTCGACCATGAGCAAGAGTTTAATTGCCAGGGTATTCGAGGAGTGTAATCTGCGTTACGAGCATGCTTATGATCGCATGAAAATGATCATCGACAAGGTTTACGATGGGAGTCTAGAAATCGACTGGAAGAAGGAGGATGTGAATGGTATGTTTAGGCGATAGCATCGTCGTTCTAGAGAGGAGCGAGTGTTTGCCTTTGTAAAGGCGCATGTACATTATGGTTGAAATCGGCAGCGTAGGCATACAGCGGGAAGCACCTGCGTTCATGCCAAATGACTGGTACCGAGCACTGAGTACACGTATTGTTTTATTTTCTACTACAAGTCGAATATTCATTCGTACTACTCAAGAGCAATGAACATGCTCTGTGCGTACAAACTACACGAAATGCTTGTGAACATTCCTGCTGCCTGAGTTATCACCGAGACATCATCCTCGGCGACCGAGACACACAAGCACGTTGCTCAACAAACGACCGAGCACGTCAAACACAGTGAATGTATATCTCTTCCACTTCTGCCGTGTCCTCGACCCGAATCCTCACTGCTCAGATTCAAATTAGAGCACCGTTGTGCAAAATCTACAAAGATCCATTCCCTCCCGTTGTAAGACGTACACTACAGTATAGTACCTATCAACCACTTGCCTGGTAAGCACTCTGACAGAGTACGGCACGAAAGTTCCACTGCGGAAGAAATAAAACGACAAATCAGCCAGCCAACACCGAGGAATTGGTGCTCTGGTTCCACTAAAGGGGCAAGAATCGAGGACAAAGCTTCGTGTCAATAGCCGGATCTGATAACGTGTCCGCCGGGCTCGGAGGTGGAGGAGGGGTTTTTATCTGATCACAAGTTTCCGAGGTGCCCTGTGGGACACTATTCGCTGATGGTGTGAGCGTCATAAGTATGTGGATGGTTTCCTTGTCGTTTCGTTGTTGTTTTCGTGGATATTTCTGTTGTGTTTCATGATCTCTTTTCTTCTTTCTGCTGGTGGTCTTTTTACATTGTCGTGTTGCTGAAATTGAGGATTTGTGCATGAGGGACGAAGACGGTGCATTGCATCACATCTTCAGACACGTAAGCGGCCATTTGTTCGAAGAAACATCAACACTCAGAGATTCAAAAACCACATACAACAATATCCACGAGCAGCAGTCATAGCAGCGGACGAGTTACGGTGGTGATACAAGACTAACAGCTAGCGCCCCAGTGCCTCTCCCGATAACGTCCACACGCATCAAGATGCAGTCCTTCCTAACTAGAACTAAGACGTTCCTGACACCGAACGGCTCATCCGCCAATCTCCGAGCGAACGCAGGCTTCCGCACTGAGAAGTCTGCGACGGCCCTTTTCGCGCCGACTGACCCACTGATCGATGGCGAGGACTGCCTCCACGACTGCGCTTCTTGCGTCGAAACGCTCCCTCGGAAATGGGAGATTGACGAAGAGGACGAATTGTATGGGCACGTGAAAGGTTGGCAGACACATCTGATTGTCGCGACGGGCAAACGGGATTGGGTCAGGGATGTGACTGACGAGAATGGGAGTCTGATGCAGGCTGTGGGCAAAGTTGGGTTGGAATTGAAGAATGGTCAGGTTATGCTTAGTGCGAGTGACTTGCCGACTGGACACCACTCGACGAGTCATGTGCATAAGGAGAAGGACTATCCTGATGATGGACAAACGAGGTGTTTGGTGCTGCCGAGATGGGACTGGGTTGAGGGAGTGGGGATGGGCGAGGCAAGATGGTTGTTGGAAGAGGTAGTGGCGAAGGGGGTGACGAACGCAAGTCCGTTGAATGACAGCACATCAGAATCGAAGCAGGCTATGCAAGAGGGAGGTGACAAGCAAGAATTGATGGTGCAGAGAGAGGATGGGGGCGCTGAGGAAGTGTCTAACGTGAACGAACTAACGATACAGGAGAAGCAACAGTCAAATAGCAAACAAGATGGAAGCACAACTGATGACACACTCGACGTCCGGAAACCTTCAATATCCCCTTCTTACGCTCCGAAGCCTGCTGGCGTTACCATCAAACCCTGCCAGCACCGCGCCATAATCCTCATGTGCTCGCACGGCACCCGCGACTGGCGCTGCGGCAAGTCTGCGCCACTTCTGAGACGTGAATTTGAGCGACATCTACGGCCACTGGGTCTGTACCGTGACTTCGGTGACGAGAGGCCAGGTGGTGTAGGTGTGTACTTCATCAACCATGTAGGTGGACATAAGTACTCGGCGAATGTTATGGTTTACCGAAGAGAAGGGCAGAAAAAGGAGGGTGGCGGCGACGAGTTGAGGGACGAAGCTGTACAAGGCATTTGGCTGGCCCGAGTACGGCCAGAAGATTGTGAGAATATTGTCAAGTATACAGTTTTGCAGGGGAAGCTAGTGAAGCCACAAAGGCAGCTGAGAGGTGGATTTGACCGGGAGAGAGGAGTAATAAGTTGGTGATTATCTTGATACGAGGCACTGAACACATTGATAGACTAGAACATATACTCTGAAAATGGTTCAATTGGCGTGAGAGTTCATGCTATCGATACTATTGTACCGAATTCAGTACGCTTTCGGTAAACTTGCCATATTCAGCGCATCTCGAAATCTTGGCATTGGCCTGCGCCAAAATAAATTCCCGTTTCTCGCAACTCACCATCCATTCTTCACAAACAAACCACAGATCTGTGTTCGTTGATCCCGATTCTCGACCTTTCGGGGGAGATGTTCTCGGTCGCATCACGAACAGCTCGACACCTCAAAGGAGCCATCCCATTTACCCCCAATGATGTCAATCTTCCAGTCGACAGATCTCAGACTAATCCCGTCTTGTCACCAAAAGGTCTTTCTGAGCGCGAACCTTGAGTAAAATCGGGAGTTTGCTGCACGGATTGTACTGAGATGAGCGGGAGGTGTGATGCGCTTTATTCCCAGACGCTTGTTAGTCCGTTGGACCATGAGACTTGGGTAAAACCAAAGCTGCCTACAGAACCTTTTTATGATGATGATAATGACGCAAGGTTGGTGGAGATATATGAATGAACACAAGATGTAATGCGGGCGAAGAGAAGCACTACGTCGTGTATTGGAGGAGAGGATATCGTGGTGAAAGAAGGTGAGGTTGTCCTTTGAATTTGAGAAGAGGAAAGCTCGAATGGCTTGCTGCTTATTGTTATGGATGTTATACAGATGTTTCTATCCCCAATCTTGTGAAGTGTAACTAGTATCTTGATCTACAGTAACCATGTCTTCATATGCGGTCTGGAATATGCTCCCTGGCTCTGACCATGTCACTGAGAAATTCGACACTTTTGTTACTCTCTGTTGGCATTATTTGAGTACAGCACTTGGGTTTTCGGGTGAGGCCATCTACCAATGATGCCCTCCCGGATGCAGATATTTCTGCTCGAGCCTTGACGTCCTGCTCACGATATTGGCGTTTATGTCTATGATCGGATCTACGAGGAAATTATGGTGACTGATGTGCCTATGTTATACAAGTATAGTTATCAAGCAATGAGTATAGGTACAGATAGCCTCACAATCCATCACTGTTGACAGGAATGAGTTTACTGATACGAGAAAACCACAGCAATGGTACTTCTAATAAGATGTTTTGCACAGTACTCGTATGTTCGCTACAATTTTGATCTCTAGGAGTCATTTGTGGAGTCCCGGTAGATGCTGGCGCGTTGTGTTGCATATTATCCATTTGAATGATCAACAAAAGCATCAACAGTAGACATTCTTTGCGGATTAAGCACAATATTTCGAAGACAGTACCCTCCCCGGTGCACATTTTTCATGTTCGATTCCATGCAATTGCAATGTGTCGTAGGCCAAGGAGCAGGCGGACAAGGCGGGTTCATGTATCCTGTCGCGCCCCGCTTATTGCCTTGATTCCTGTCGCGTTTGCACAACAGTAGGTGATGTTTTTTCAGCTCTGAAATCCTCGGTGTTGACTCGTGGTAAGTCAAAGTCCCGAAAGATAAGTTGGCATGCTCTGAATCACGCGTCTGTGATCATCCTAATAGTTGCGCTGACACAATGGTTCGCTGGAACGAGCTGTTCGCCGATGGTGGACAACGTAGCAGAAACCGTTTTGGTGAAGAAGCTCGTCATTTACTCCCTGCTCACGGGACGGACCTGCCACCTTCTGCCATTCCTGCTAAAGAAGTTACAAAGATCGCTCTGAAGTTGAAGTATCAGATTGAACAAGTCATTCCTATCGAGATCGAAGAGGCCAAGGTTACAAGGGCCAACAGTCCTGTGATTACGGAAAAGGTTGTCAGAACTGCTAAAGAAGCTGGAGGCGAGCAATACAAAGCGTGTGTGGTATACTGCCTCCTTGTCTGTAAGCGCTGGTTCAACAAGCAGGCTCTCCTCGAGCTTTGGGATAGTGACTTGCACGGTGTAAGAGCTACTGCCTGCGAATACATTGCTAAGCGCATCATCGAAGACGAGGAGGACCAGGACTATCTACTGCAGAAGCTCTTGCTATGGCGCTTCTCAACTATAAAAGATGGGGAAGAGACCGAGCCGGCCAACGTTATCGAAAGAGCTGTTGACCTGCATGCTCTGGTAGTCATCGGTTCTTCAGGTTATCAAAAGGCTGTACGGTATTTGTGGAATGGCTGGATCATACAAAGTGATACCGATATGGGTCATTTCGTCGAATTCAAGAATCGGGACAAGACAGACTTCTGGCTACATTTTGATCCCGATCGAATGCGAACACCCCGCTACCAGAATGCTGTGCAAGTTCTTATGTCTATACTGTATTTGGTACTCTACACCGGCGCTGTCAATACCGTGAACGAGGATGGCGACCTTGACGTAGTCGAGGCCATCTTGTATATCATGACACTGGGTTTCATTGCCGACGAAATCTCAAAATTCTGGAAAGTCGGACGATTCTACTTCAGCTTCTGGAACGCCTTCAACAGCTGTCTGTACGTTTTACTCGCCACATCCTTCGTCATCCGCATGCTCGCTCTATCCCACTCCCCCGACGAAGACAACGAGCGCAGAAGAGAGCTCAACAAACTCGGCTACCACTTCTTCGCCTTCTCCGCTCCCATGTTCTGGATGCGTCTTCTCCTCTACCTCGACTCTTTCCGGTTCTTCGGCGCCATGCTAGTCGTCCTAAAAGTCATGATGCGCGAATCACTCATATTCTTCGCCCTCCTGATCGTCGTCTGCATCGGCTTCCTCCAATCCTTCGTCGGCCTCAACCAATCCGAAGGCAACACCTCAATAAGCAACTTCGTCGTCCAAGCCATGATCAAGGCGGTCCTCTCGTCCCCCGAATTCGACGGCTTCGACGAATACGCGCACCCCTTCGGCCTAATCCTGTACTACATCTTCACCTTCGTCGTCAACGTGATCCTGCTCAACATCCTAATAGCACTCTACAACAGCGCCTACGAAGACATCACCGACAACGCCATAGACGAATACATGGGCCTCTTCGCCCAGAAAACAATGCGCTTCGTCCGCGCCCCCGACGAGAATGTCTTCATCCCGCCCTTCAACCTCATCGAGATTTTCTTCCTCATCCTGCCCTTTGAATGGTGGCTTCCAAAACAAAAATACGAACAAATAAATCACTACATAATGGGCGTAATCTACAGTCCCTTACTAATAATAACATCGCTGTTTGAAGTCCACGAAGCGAAACGCGTCCGCAGTAATCGCAAAAGAGGCGACGAAGACGACGACACGGTCGAAGAATGGGAGCAAATGAGCGGTGAAACTGATTTTGAAGCGGAGGGTTGGACGAAGATTGTCGAGCGGACGAGACCGAATGTTGAGGTTGATCGGGATGTGTTGGAGATTATGGAGCTGAGGAGGGAGGTGCAGGATTTGAGGGATTTGATGGAGAAGTATGTGGGTGAAGAGAAGACGCGGCGGCAGGAACAGCAGGAGCAGCAGGAAGAGAATGGTGCTGTGGATGGATAGGTAGTTTGACGTGTTCTCGTTGTTTTGCTTCTGTGAACGGCTACATGTGCAGCGTTGAAAGCGGGATGTGAGAATTGTAGCGAACATACGAGTACTGTGCAAAACATCTTATTAGAAGTACCATTGCTGTGGTTTTCTCGTATCAGTAAACTCATTCCTGTCAACAGTGATGGATTGTGAGGCTATCAGTACCTATAC
>Ga0115848_100392_pt1 | contig 16635 bp, 8 predicted proteins | sample InSIn3gowninarea_FD_83862 | JGI IMG/M metagenome (GOLD analysis project Ga0115848, IMG submission 83862) | reverse complement strand
AAGGCCGCCATCGAGACCCCCCCACCCAATAAGTAAATTGAATGCGTAAGCAGGCTCGACTGTTAAGGCCGCCATCACCTTTAGGTGCTCGACTGATAAGGCCGCCATCGAGAGGAGAGGAAATGACTGCCAGCAGTTGCGTTAGGGCAACAGCCGGAGGGATGCGAAGGATTTCATGACATACGGCGGGGGGGAGGGGAAGCATTGAACAGTGGGGGCTGAAGATTTAGGTGGAGGTACCACATGCCATCCGGTGGAGGCTGAAGCCGGAGGTAAATGCCTGCCAGAATGCCTCAGAGCAAATGAACCCTCCCAACTCAGATAACCTAAAAAAACTATGACAAAGTCGACCACAACCGGGACATTGCCAGTTTGTTCATTTTTCTTGTGTTGCCTGGCTCACTCACTATACTTACTTTCCGACTTACAACTTGCCTGGACTAGACACGTTACCTATCTTGCTTACAGGCTTTTACACCTACTCTGCATGTAGCCTACCTCCTTACCTACTTACGTTACCTATACTTCCATTACTTCCATGGGGCTTTATGGATTTATAGAAACTTTCGCTCTTGTACCCTATTTTTGGCCTTACTTACTACCTATAGTCCTATTTATATTCGCCTCTTCTATTGCGGTAATTAGCTTTTACACAGGATTCCTTTATAAGCTTTGAATAGAATGGACCTCAGGGAGAGTACCTCTTAGGCCTTCAATGCTTAGAGGTAGCTTTTTTAGCAGAGTTCTCACCTACAGATAATACATTGGTTTTGCTCCCCTATTTGTGTGGTGGGACTCTTGTTTACTTACTTACTTACTACCTCTATTGGACTATTGGTACTCTATTCGCGGTTAGTCCTTATACCTCTATACGCTCTATATATATCACCTATGCTGGTGGCTAGTTATGCTTTGGACCTACGGGGGCTTATCAACTACATACCTGTATTACTATGAAACTGGATAGATAGTCCTTATACCTATAGTTGCTCTAGAACCTACCCTATAAACTCTTAGGGGTCTCTATGCTCAGTAGTATTACTCAACACTATCCCTCCGGGGGACGACCAACGTGTATCACCACCACTAAAGCAACTTACCCTACTCGATCTCTAACTCTTATAACCCGGGTAGGCCTTCCAATTGCGGGCCAGGCTCTCGAATGAGGACCGGCAGCTAGTTACTTATTTGAGAGCCCAATAAGTAAAATGAAAGCACGCTCGACTAATAAGGCCGCCATCGGCTCGACTGATAAGGAGAGGAAAACGCGACATCCCAACAGGCGCAGTATGTTTCCAATAAACTCCCTGGTCAGGAGGGCCTCTCAACGGCTACCTATTCAACGGATCAAATAAGCTCAGGCTGGGACGTAGAAGGCCCTTGGTCTTCCCACCCGGTTGACCGAAAACTTGATTAGGGCTCAAAAAAACTACCTCAGTCTGACTAATTCTTGACTAATTGAGAGCTCGGTTCAAAGCCCTTCATAAAATAGAGATAGGAACCATCAGATGCTTATTCAACTTGGGGCGAGATGGCGTAATTACATATATAATCTAATCATTTCTCTTATTAGGATAGGAGTAGTGACCCATTAATCAGACTAAATGGTGGGTGCTAACAGCTGCGCTACGCTACTCAACCTCACATTCTCTTTGTGATAGAATGCACGGAAACAGCGCATTCTTTCAGGGGCTTCTAACCAGTCTGAATGTGTGGTCTCCAATAGAGAGTTGGAGGGTTTGGATTGGTATGTGCTTCCGTTATCAGCCTATCGATAGAGTTCAGAGGCAAGTTGCAGGGCCGGGCTAGGAGTTCTGTATGTTTAGACAGGATGGCTTATTAGAGGGGTAGTACTTCAGCTCTTTGATTCTCTTATATATGTAATTACGCTTTCTTGAGATTAGAGAGAATCAGCTTCAAATGGGGAACCTCCGCCACTTTTTTACTTATTTGAGAGGGGATAAGTAAATTGAATGGCAAAATAGTCGCTAAAATGTATCAAACCGCCGCCAAGGGAGAGAAGGCCCCCGTTCAAACATACCCGCAAAAGAAGAGAAAAGGAAGGCCCCCATACCCCGGGACGGGACTGAACGGACAGACGCGGGAGATACAAATCGATATTGCTCCATATTTGTTTTTGGGGGTGGGGTTTAAGGGAAGAACGATTGAATGACGCGCTTACTTACGTGATTACTCCTGGCTCTATTTTCACCCCCCGATCTCTCGATTGATACCCATCTTGATTCTTGCGACCTGACAACAATGAACTAACTTGACAGCTGCTTGCTGCTTGCTTTTCTTACTTGACTATCACTTGCTTACGTTACCGAGGGCTGGTCCAAATCGAAGAAGCTAGTCAAACCCGTTATGCCACTAGAACCCGAGAGCTGGTCGAACTAAAGCAAGCCTTGACGAATCCATGGGGATAGATAGTGACTAACCTGATGAGGATGCATCAATCACATACCCATTGAACCCAGCACATTATAACAGAAGGGGACCAAAAAGCATCATACGGGGCACATTGACCCAACATGATAATGAAGACAAGACCTAGGGGCGGTCACCGAAAGAAAGGCCCAGTTCCTGGCTGCGAGCTGTTCACCGAAAAGCCCCAGTTAACCAATCTCAGTTTCCAACTGCCCACGGTTATTGAATCACCCAGTGAAATACTGAACTCAGTTACCACCTACCCGCTGTGATTGATCTTTCCCCCTTCCTTTGTGATGCTTGATACCTTAGCGATGATCATACCACCATGTCGAATATACATCGAGTTGTTATATACGTCCATTTACAATTTTGGAATCGCAAAATACAGTGGGTACACGAGCCAAACTAAAGCCTAGGACCTTTAGCCATTAAACCTTTGCTTTTCACCTCTCAACAGAAGAAGCCTTTCACCTTGAACCTCTCGCCTTTAGTCATTCAACCTCTAGCCCACCAGGAGCCAGAAGCCTTGAGCTATAAGCCTTGAGCCAAGCCCACCACACTAGATAGAGCTAACCTCCATCAGGGAGGGGCAAGAGCCAAACAAAAGCCATAAGTCAAGCCTACCACAACACTATAACTACCCTATAACGAGTACACCAATCAACACACCTTAATGCTCAGATCGACAAGAGCTTATTTATAGATTGATTTATGGCCTACCAGGCAGGTTAATGAAAAACAGACGTTATGTTCAATCCATTCAATCCATGATCTTCTGTTACATCCATGAAATACAGACTTATGTTCAGTCCGAATACGTGATACTCTAGATCTCTACTCGAACTCTAACCTCTCTACCTCTATTCTATACCGAGAGATAGCTCTTTTCTCTACACGAACTACCGATACTCAATAAATCTCTATACTCTACCTCTATTCTATACCGAGAGATACACGAAATACAATGGAAGCTGAGCGAACCAGAGAAGAGAAAAGAAGCGGAAGCAGAAGTGATGTTAAGTTAAGTCTATGTGAACGATATATCTATCTATACCGATCTTTATATACCAATACTATCTACCGATACCGAAACTCTATACCAAGATATACGGACACGGATGCTTGCTTGGAGAAAGCATCCACCCAGGCAGGCGGGTGGGCCGGGATAGGAGAAGAAACGAAATAATCGGGCTGGTCCAATAAAACGAACACGGCCTGGCTTCCTTGTTTGCTGGTATGGTTGGATGGTAAACGCCACCTTTCCCTTCTGGAATTTACCATATCTTGCCACGTTAGCATTATCTATCATCCCAAGGCATACGCCACCTTGAACTAGCGAATTTTCCACCCTTATATAGTCCTCTATTTGTTTAGGGCCCCATATTACTTATTGTTGGGTGGGGGGGACTTCACCGAGAAAGTGACGTTTGACTTTGGAAGAAAGGCATTTGACTTAGTTTCACACGGCTAGGCGGAATGGACTCGCTAGGATTGCTAGTCTTGCTGGTTGGGATGGCTGGTTCAAGCTTACCGCTCTACGGGAATAGGGGGTTGACAATTACGTGCCGCTCTTAGGCAAGGTTCCAGGTCTGTCTCAGGCATTAGTACAAAGGCGTATAATTACTCTCCCTATAGGCCAACCTTGAAGTATTTCAATTACCAGGTACAAGGCGGTGTGGGAGCAAGCACCTTCGAACTGCCCGCTTTCACTCATTATCCTTCCTGCCCCTACGCTTCGCTAAGTATGAACTTCTCTTTATGGCTTTCAATGGCTTCAAAGGTAATTTGTGATGCTTCTATGGTCACTTAATACATTGTTAGTAAAAGTTGTCACAAATCGATGAAAGGTGACTTAAAGAATAATGGCAAAATCAAATATTTAGAACTATTGGTGTGGGGACATGGAAAAGCTAGGATTGCCAGATAGTTCGCTGGTGGGTGGGATGCTAACTAGATTGCGGCTGGCCGGTTGGTCGAGCTTGCTTTTGTTATGGGACTGCTTAGTTTTACTGATCGCGCCACCTTCTTTACTTACCTTCTTACCTTACCTCGGTTCCCCATGGAGACATGCCTTCATCGAACTTGCTGCCGTATCTCGATTGCTTTCTGCCTGAGATCTTCTCTCCCTCCTAGACTTCTTTCTTGAGGGCTGAAATGCACTCTTCCGCCTATAGATCTCGGGAGGACTCACTATATTAATAATGGATGCATAATGCTCGCCCGGGACCGGAAATCGAGACTCTATCTATTGGATAAGTAATATGGATGCATCAACCGATATTACGTTATTAATAGACTTACTATTTAGCAAGGGGGAGCACTCAACCATTTATGCGCTATTACTTAAATGGGTTTTGGAACTCGACCTGGCAACTATAGTTCATTCCAGATTTTCCTGAATAAAGAGATCGACTTCCAACTATACCCGGAAGAGAAAGCTGAAATGCACTCTTAAGTGAAGATAGGGGTGGGATAGTGAATTATTACATATATTCTAAAGGGTTCCGGGTGAAAAGTAGTACTCCTAGCTTTCAATATACCTATGTTTAGCCTTACACACGAAGCCCATAACGGGCGAGTCACTTAACGTCCCTCACCCTTGCCCTCAGCGGACAAGCGACTTCGTACCAAATGAAACATCTATCCTTCAGGGGGATGAAGTGAACATAGAACTTAGCAAATGCCCGAAGAAGCCTAAATAAGCCATCCAGTAAAGTGACTGTAAGTCAGTCCGCTTTGAACTAGCTTTGTTATTTGCCAGCCCTCTCGACTACCTGCCTGATGTTTATAGTAAAAGGAATGGCGTAAAGAGGATTGAGAACATAATTCCGTTGTCTTACTCCTATCTCTGTCAAGTTGAAATATTATATCTCTCGCAGGCCTAACTCCCGAACATATGTAATATATAAACAGCTTCTGTAGAGGGAAGCATGGATATTTGGTAGAGAATGTGGTTCCCTCTGCTGTAGTTGGCCGTAAGCTCATTCCATCTATGCTCGTAACCTTGTACTGCCTTTCTTCCAGCCCCTGTAGTTACGGCCGGTTATTGCCATGTTTCTGCCGCCGGAAGGAACCTCTTTAAAAGCAAGGAGAGGACCTTAGGGATCCGAGGCCCTTCTATTGAGTCGGTGAGATAGTGGGTCCTTCGAATTGAGGCACCCTGCTCGATCGAGTGCTTATTCAGCAGGCTATCTCTAGCTCTATTAGGATGCACGGTATTTTCTTTCCCTCCTCACCCTTCCTACCTATGCTGGCTGGGCTGCCCGGGAAGGATGCATGCAAAATGCCTCCAGGGGAATTTGCCTTTTCATAAAGGTCCCGGAGGGGCTTGCGCTTCCTAGTGCAAGGAGAGAACGTAGGCTTTAGATCTTACCTTTCTGATGCGTTCCTGCGGTTAACATAGTAACGGCCCTAGCCTAGTTCGGTGACTCTAAAGTGGTCCTTCCTCTCAGACCAGTTGGGTTCAGTTGCCCATCAATTTTCTACTGACGGGAATAATTTCACGGAGCTTTCAACCTCCGACCGTTCAGTTACCTAATTGAGTGGGGGGCCGAATATAGTGGCTGGTGGTGTTGCTTCAATAGGACCCGGAACTGGCTCATATGCTTACTCTGCTGGTACTGCAACTAGTGCTGGTAAAGAAGTTGAAAGGGATGTTGCTGGCTTGTCTGCCTTAGCTTCTTGCTTTGCCTTTGTAGGATCTGCTCTCACTACCCTTGTTTCTGACTCTACAGGGTATACTAATATATATCTTATAAAGCTGCTGTAAGAACCGAAAGCAGAATCTGCTGCTACATGGGTGTTCAGCCGTATTCGAGGTTAGTGAGGCGGCTCATCGCGGAGCATACTAGTTAGTTTACTAAACCATTCTTTCCCATTTGAAAATACCATTCGTAGACGAAGATGAGACGTATCCTTAGGCGATATACATGAAATCACCACCCGGCTATTGAGTAATGCTATTTTCCCATTCGCTGAGCAAGGCTATTCGTTCCTCAATTCAGAAAAGGCAGGCTATTCTCCATTTGTTCGATTCCACCGCACCAATCAATACTTTGTCGGGCGAATTCGGTATAGCTTAGATCTATCATAAAGGAGGGATAAAGCGCCCATGTTGAATCAAGCCCAGCCCTTAAACACTATCCTATTGATCCGGATTGATATCCATACCCCTATAATAGATCGAGCGGATCCAGTTCCAGGTAAAGATCCAGAACCAAATTATCGATTTGACTTAGTTGACCCACTATCCGTAGATGGAAAGGCAGGGATACCATCCACAGAGGAATAGGCAGCTCGATCTCGAGTTCCAGAGCCAGAAGCTACTGTTTTAGAATATGATTTTGGTAAATAAGGTCCCGGAGGGGCTTGCGCTTCCTAGTGCAAGGAGTAGCATCAGTAACAGTTTAAGCAATGGCTAAGGCATAGTCAGAGACGAAGATATAGGCCTCCTTAGGAATAATAAGGTGGTTTTTTGGGTGGGATAATTATAGATGATCTATATCCATTTTACCTTGTTTCCCCCGGACCACCATTAACGAAGGTAGTATCGCCCGTAACAGATCGATATTCTTATTGATGTGCAGGGAGCATAAGATTCTGATACTCGTGATGCTGGTAGATAGTTTGATTATGAGGTTAGTGAACGAAAGGTATTGCATTATTGCCCTTTCATCCAAAGCGTATCTACAAGCGATCGATCAACAGCCACTCCGTCCCGATGAAATCTAACGCCCACCGGCCGCTGGACCATAGAAAGTGCAACGCCAGGCTATCCACCATGTCAAAGTGCTACTCCCACCCCGTACAGATCGTCAAAAGCAAGCACTACGTAAACCAATCAAAAATGTGACGCTGGAAACAAAGATGCAAGCGACGCCTGACCATCATTGAGCAAACGCTACGCTCCGAGCTAAGATAGATCACATCCTTTCTCCAGCTTTATCCAACGCCTCCCATGGGATCAAAACCATACTCCGTGAAGAGTTTGTCTTCTTATAGCTGACTTGAATGCTGCTTCAATAAGACCCATTCCGTCCCGATTCTAACGTCCAATGGGAAGTCAAAAGTGCATGTCGTTCCCCAGACAAGAAATCGAAAGCGCACGTCAGCCAATGCCAATAGAAAACGTGAGCTACAACATGTGGAGAGACAAGCGTGTGGGTCAGACTTAGTCCCTAATAATGTCTGTAGAGAAAGCGACTGGGCTGGGCGATCCATCCTGAGACACACTATATAAGGTCAATCAGAATAAAGAAAGCATATGTCACCCTTTGGGCGGGACCATCATAAGAAAGACAGGCAACTTCGAACCATCATCGATCATTAGGAAGCACAGCACTACGGATAATTCATCACCCCACTGGAAATAAAGGTCCCGGAGGGGCTTGCGCTTCCTAGTGCAAGGACCCGACAGGGGGCTCGACTGATAAGGACCCTTTAGGGGGCTCGACTGATAAGGACCTTTAGGTGCTCTTTGGTTACTTATTTGAGAGGGGCCACCCAATAAGTAAATTGAATGCGCAAGCAGGCTCGACTGTTTTGGTTACTTATTTGAGGGGCAATAAGTAAACCCTAACCTTTAGGTGCTCGACCATAAGCCCCCCCACCAAATAAGTAAATTGAAGAGGAGAGGAAAAAGGCCAAGGAAGCTAAGAGCGACGCCCGTATCAATCATTTCCAGTAATAGTAATAAGTGGGTGACTCGGCTGGTGCTAGTGCACAAATAGGAGTGGGGAGTGTAATCCCTCGGCATATATAAGCCCTACCTTTCACGTGCATCTGTGCGCAGATGCGGGAAATATATGTTCAATAAGCTTGTTTGATGACGCGATGCGCGTGCCATATTGAAAATAGAATTGAGACGCGGATATCTAAATATATAAAGATATATAATGCGGCTGAAATACGTCCACTGGAAGTGCATTTGAATCGGCTAGGTGGCTTCCCTGGGCTAATGTTCATTTTCTTTCTGGGCGGCCGGTGGATCTGGGTATTATATATATTGCGAGAGATGTGTTCTTTCTTTCGAATCTAATGTGGGGATGTTTGTTTCATTAGAGATGTTGAATTATTTTGGACTAGGCCCCTAGTTAATTGGATCTGAATGGGAGAGGTGGATTCCTAGGTAGGACTAGTTTCAAAGAATGGGAATGCCTACTAGATCCCGGGGAAGGAGTTTGCAAGACATGGGAGTAGGATTCCTAGGTAGGAACAGTGTGGAAGACATGGGAATTGTAATCCGAGGGACGGTTCAATCATTCCGTATCCATCCAAGACGTGTGAGTCTGAATCCCGGTCCTAGGTAGGAAGAGTTTGCAAGACGTGGAAGGAGGAAGAAGGTAGGGTAATAAACTAACTAATAATAAATAGACTATGGCCCCTGTAACTAGGGTAACCAAGCTTATATATATGCGCCTTGTGCGGGTGTAATAATAGAAGGTAGGGTTTGATATCTTCTGTCTGACAGGCTTTGCGAGAAGGACGCGACGCCCCAATGTGGAAGCATCATGATGCCCGGAAGCATTCATGCATGCCCGACCACCATGCCCGATTGAAACGACATTGAAGGGTGAATATTGTATTTGGAGACCCTCTCTTGGCTCGCGGGACCCGCGGAGTGGCCATCAACTCCAGTTTGACACAAGCGAGGAGTGAATTGGAGTGCTGAGGTACCCGTCTTTACGAAAGGAAACCACGTCTGCTATTAGGGGTCTCATCGTCGTATCTCGCTTTGTTGCACGCGCTCCAGAATCGTAATATTGGCCCGGAGGATGTAAGCTATGGGATAAACAGGATGGGGAATGGCTTTTCACATATATAGTATGTACTGAACTGAACGTCTGTATGAAATGGCTTTAACAGAATTGAATGGATGGACCACGGTGACCCACCTCGCCCACATTCGGGATTATGGCTTTTCACGTCTTAGAAATTAGGTTTCCAAGGTGCGAAGCCGCTTGTCCCTCCGGGGGCAAGGATAGTCCCAAGGCTGTAGGTTCCCAAGGATGAGGATGAGGATCGAGGGCTGAGGATCATTCCCAAGGATAAAGGGCTGTGTCATGACATTTCATTTTAGTATTCTGATTGCATATAACTAATGACAATACAAGTGAAACTGATATATGCCAGTATAGTATTTGAAAAGACCTGCATAAGCCCTTTTTTGGGGTCCCCCCCATCCCCTATTTAGTGAAAGCTGAAGGGGTTAGCGCGGAAGCTAACCGCTCCCCTATTTCTCGTTCTACAGGGTTCCGGTGCAGGGGTTCACTCCCTTCAATTGATCAACAACATCGAATTAGATGAAGTTTTTTTCATCTTGTCCAACCACAACACTTTGTGCCTGGACCGAACCTGAGGCCATTGATAACTCAAATAATTGATTAGTGCATGTATGTGGACTACAGGCTAGTGTCTATATTGCGCTAGTAAGTAGGACGGCTTAAGACCTTATGGAAGTCCATATGGCTAGTACTCCTTAGGGCTTTCGCTCGCTCTTTTTGAAAAGAATGGAGTCAGTGAGCCTATATTGAAAGGATGGTTAACACAAAAGGTTGTAAGGTTGGTAGCTGCTGTAGATCGAACATAAAGTATTGATTGATGTAGGCAGGTCAATAAAAAGCTATAGCGAGCGCGTAAGATCTCATCATAAGTTGGGCAGTAGTTAATAGTTTTCATGCAAGATCCCAGGTGGTTCTCCTATGCAACTGAATAAAGGTAATTCTTCCAGTTGAGAAAGTAGCAGCAATCAATTTTCTGCCCACCCAGTCTTGGATCGTTGGAACTGCTTGGATTTAGGAAATACCCACCAAACACGGGACGGGAAGAAAGAAGGTACGGCAACGAATGAGGCACTGCCATTTGGTTCATCGACGATTCACAATCATTCCCAAACGGTCATCGCCAGACGATAGGACAGCCGAACATGCCCCGTAGATCATCGCCAAAAGGGAACGATAGGTTCAATCCTCTAGGTAGAGTTTGGGTCTAGGAACAGTTCAAAAGGTCTCAAAGTTATAAGGTAGGTCGAGGTTACAGTTTCCCGCGTCTCCCTCAGCAAGTGAACCCTTCCGCCTCAGCAAGTTCCCTAGGTATAGGTTCTTTTTCTCTAGGTTGTAAATAGTCATAAGGGCGGGTCTAAGTAAAGTGATCTAGGTCTCGGTGGTCTAGGTGAACAACCCTAGTTCGAGGTTCCATTTCTCTAGGATCAGGTGGTGGGGTTCGAGGTCTTTGTCTATTTCCTCACCAATGATGTTATTCAATGTGTTTGTTCTGTTCACCAATGATGTTATTCAATGTTGTGTGTTCCAAGGGTTATTAACCGAGCCTTGTCTAAGAGAAAGAAGAGAAGGTAAGTTCATAGGATGAAGGGTGTGGATTGGGTTCCAATGGTTTATGGATGGTTGTTTATTCTCTGTCTACAATCTCTGATTCAATGATGATCTCTCCTGTAGATAGGGGTGGGAAGGACCAACCTAGCGGTCGGGGGCAGGGAAATAATGCATGTTGGTAGATTCGAGAGTGTCTGATTGTATTCGTAGAAGTAGGGTAGAGTCAAATAAATAGGGTAACAAAGTGGCCATACAGAGTGTTGAAATGGCCATTTAAGAGGTTTCTACCGGCACTTGCCTAAGCATCTAACTCCCTCGTAGCTATCTGCCTTGCTTCACTTTTGATGAAGTGGTTTTATATAGATTCGATTCTGTTGGTCCACAGTCAGATAGCAGTCGGTGATCCAGTTGAGACGTCCGAAAGGCCAGGTTCTCACTTAAGAATTGACCAGTCGCTAACTAAGCAATCCGAGCCAGCAAAAAAGCTAGCAAGTAAAACAAGCAGTGAGTACTTGCGTTATGATAGGCCACCCTTTCAAATCCAATAATCTCTCAATTTCATATAATGCCTATTATATATGAGATTATCCATTTTCACCATCATGCGCAGCGTGCGTGTACTTTCATATTGTATTTTCCCATATATATATATACGTAGATAATAGTTTTCGAAGTGAGTATGTGTGGGAGGGTACTTTAGTATGTGTGGGAATCGAGGATGTGTGGGTATGGGCTATGCTCCATGTGCTCCCGTGTATCGGCTATGCGGTACGGTAATTGGGACCTCCATCCTGGGGATCTACTCCGTTTCGATAGCCAATCATTGGAAGACGCTCATAGTCCAGTCATTGAAAGCCAGCCAATAGATAGTCTCATTAGGAGGAGGTGGTCATTGCAAGTAGTCTCATTGCCGGCGCCGATAGCCGGTCTCATTGACAATCATCACATTGCCAGAAGGAAGGTCGCCCCAGAAGGTCATTGACAATAGATAGCCAGTAGTCACAGCGATACAGAAAATTGATAGTCATAGCATCGTGTAGGCTGACCCATTTCCTCCCTAAAAAGGGTATAAGCCATGTAAGGAAAGTCTAATTTCAATTACTTGACCATACCGCTCCGTAATGCAAATAGGTCTTTTTCCTCTCCCTTATGGTCGAGCCTGCTTGCGCATCCTCACCTGCCTACAAAGAAGACTCGGATTCAATGACACTGAAACTCAAACTCATTGAGCACAAAGCTATTGAGAGCCCCCCTCACCTCTCATCTCGCCTCTCACCTCGTCTCGGAACCGGAAACCCGAAATCGGATCACCCGGAACAACCGGATCGACCAGACCCCCCGCGTCAACACCGAACCTCACATCCCACAACGACAACAACGACGGACAATAAACAACGCCCCTCAAGCAGGCTAGAGAGCGAGAAGCGACAACGCCCCCCCAACAGGCTAGATAGAAAGGAGGAGAGCGCAGACAACCAAGGACGGCAAGGAGGGAGGAATAGAGCAGCGAGAAGGCAGACCCGCTGATGAAGCCAGCTGAGAAGGAAGGAGAAAAGAAGATGAAGTCGAGGCTGCAGGCCTCCCTCGTATGTAAGGGAGAGAGAGCCAATGTGGCCAAGAAAGATAGAAACCCAAAACAAACGAATAAGATCAAGGTGCGAAGCCGCTTGTTCCCTCCGGGGGGCAAGGCACACTATTCAAAAGTAATGAAATAGAAGTAATTAATTAATTCATCCCACATGCCGAATCGTCTGAGCCAAGGTACTATGATAGGATACAAGGATGGATAAATGAGCACCACAGCCGAGAACAAGGTAAGCCGTGAGAGCGAAGTCTAATGTATATATGGATGGGTGAAGAGATGGAATTCCATCCGACCGAGTTCTTATGAATTATATACTGAGCCTGCAGAAGTAAGATAAGCAACAGTAGCATCATATATAGAGAGAGTCATAGCTAGCTGCTAGAGAGGCTGTACCACCAGCAAGAGTTGATTCTGTTGTTTTAAGCAGTTGAACCATACATAATGAATTGAGTCAGAGTAAAAGGCAGTAGTTTACCCGGCGGTTTCAGATATGATTCTATGGTTCCTCCGTCGAGGGTATAGTTCGAGATCGAGGTGGAGGTTGAGGGTCGAGGGTATATCTATCGTGAGTATCTGTTTGCAGTTGTCCGATATCAGCTGTTCACCCACAGCACACAGAAAGCCGTTCAAAGAATCCATTCAAAGCAGCACACAGAAGCCATTCAATTAAGCCGTTAACTCGCTGCACTCCCTTCCCGAGGTATGGTTATCTTTCGGGTATGTATTGAACGGGGTATTTCTTTATCGAACGGGTACTTCCTTCTCTCTCTTCTGTTGTCCTGTGCGGGTGCCTTACGCGTCCTGGGTGGCCTTGATAGATGTGGAGACATAGCGGGTTCCTTAGGCATACTGGGTGGTGGCCTTATGCGGACTGTGCATACTTCCTTGCCCTCAGAAGCGCAAGCCCCTCCGGGACCTTACTGGGCGGTTTCCTTAGGCGTACTGGGTGTACTTGATGACCGTGTACTTGGTGGACTTGCACGTGGATTTGGACTTGGCGGACTTCTCTCTCTCCCGGCCTCGGATTGGCTGACTGTGGGAAATGGGTAATGCATTAATGGGGATTGAACGTAATGCGAACTGAATGGTCGAATGGTCGCGGATCTAGAATGGGGAAAGCGAACTGAATGCAGAGTGCCTGAATACGGACTTAAGGCCATCATACGGACCTAAAGCGTACTGACATACTCACAGAAAGCTAACAAAAAGGGTCATGGTCGAGGGGGCGAATGCAGATATAGAGAAAACGAACTGAATATGGCGACCAGAAAGGGGCAAACTGAAAGCTCACATCATACGGACATATTAAAGATTACATCATACGGACTTCGTTCTTCATGCGGATTGAAAGCGGAAGGCAAGGTTGTTTGGAGGGTAAGGGTGTTTCATGGAATCGGTGATCTACCTCAAACGACTTGGCTTCTTCCACCACCACACTCTGGTTCGCTCAGCTTCAATCTATCTTTGATTCGGCCACAACTTATTCGAACTGACTGCGGATGTCGAACTGAAAGGGGAGGGCAAGGTGGAGTCATAGGTCATAGGACTGAGTCAGTAAAAGGATGAGGGTAAGGCCCCAAGGCTGAGGTTCCAAGGAGGTAAGAGGCATAGGTTTCTAAGTCTATTCCCACCCCACCAAAAGGCTGTAGGTCTGCATAGTTTCCAAAGGCTGAGTGTAAGGAGTTGGGGAGGTTCGTACTTCACCCCTACCTGAATAGAGTTATAGAGAACTGATAGATGAATAGATTCCTTATCGTACGGGATAGTGATGTTAACCTTTGCATGAGTAGTTCTTACTGTCCTGGGTAAAGTGTTGTGAACCCTGGCATAAGTAGTCATTGCTGTCCTAAGTGAATAGTGTGGATCGATGGATGTCTAGGTCAGGGGAGTTGAAGCAATAAAAAGCCTATTCAAGCGGTGTTTCAGGTTCTCTTAAGGTAAAGGTACTGTAGCTAAGTTTGAATGCGTGGTTTATGATGGATTTATTAAGATTCATTAATGTAGTTGTTAGATCCATAGCTTGTTGTTAGGATGCGTAAGCAGGCTCGACTGTTAAGGCCGCCATCGCCGCCATCGCCGCCATCGAGAGGAAAGAAATCGTTCTTTAGGATCTAAGGTTGGTTCTGAGGTACTCGATCGAAAAATCATTGGTTGGATCGGTTCTGTTCACTTTGGGTGGAACTAAGGGCCCTATATTATTTAGGGGTCACTCACTATTCATATGGTGAGGGTTCGTGCATTCCTTCGCTCGTTGCACCCCGATTTCCGACTCGCTAGCGCTCGTTGCACTCCAGGTTATCCCAAAGTTCAAATACTTGAAAGGCCCTTCAAGTTCTTTAGGAACTAACTAAGGGGGGACGATTTCCGTGCACTTCAATCGCCGCTCGTTGCACCCCGAATCCACTCCTTCATTACGCATCGATCGTTTGGCCCTTAGTTGACGAAGGAGGAGTGGAACTAAGGGCTTGTAATTGAGGCAAAAGCGTTTTAACTGGACGGGAAATCAATAGGTCCTTAGTAGTTCTTTGCATTATCTATCGAGAAATCGTTATCCGGGGCGGGATTTCTCGAAAACACTTGAAAGGTCTAGTTTAGGCCTTAAGTACAAGCCGGAACTAAGGACGATTTCCGTGCATTCCGAACTTTGAAAGTGAAGGGAGAACCTTGCCCCCCGGAGGGACAAGCGGCTTCGCACCTTCTTAATGAAAATGAACTAAGAGCCTTATGCGCTCGTTGCACCCGTACAAGCACTCGCTATCGCTATCGTTTTCCGGGGCCCTTTCACGTGAACTAAGGGATAACCTCTTTTTTTTCTATTTCCGTTTCCGTGCTCGTTGCACCTTTCCGTACAAGCACTCGCTATTATTGCACCCTTAGTTCGCGGGGTACACAAATAGGAGCCTGATCTCTCACATGCCTAGTGGTAGCATTGGTGAATGCTTCATGACTGCTTCCACCCCACCAGCAGTCATTTAGACGGTGAAGTTGAGAGAGTGAGGAAGTTGAGAGAAAGGATAAGTGAATTCGAAAGAATGGTGAAGTTGATAGTATTTATTGGTCAGGGAACTTGAAAGGAACACGGAGAAGTTGAGAATATTAGTTGGGGAACTTGAAAGGAACGCAGCGAAGTTGAGAATATTGGTCGGTAAAGTTTAGAGCAAATCGGAGAAGAATATTGCGAACCGTGTTAACGTATAATAATAATCCCAGTACGATACGCGCAATCCAAGGGTCTAACCAACCTGGAGGATAGTCTGGGAGGATCATTACGGAGGTTTGCCCTTATTTTCCCTCGTCCCGTCCTGGGTGCCATGAAAATACCGAAAGCAACCGTAGGAGAACGGATAATATGGTGTTATTTTTATTTGAAAGGTGCGAAGCCGCTTGTCCCTCCGGGGGCAAGGAATGTTTCTTATAAATGGATGGTTATGAGTGAAAGTTTCGTATAAAGGCCGAAGGCCGAGGAGAGCTAGGGTCTAACCGGCTCTCGTACTGTACTGGCTATCCTGTCACTGTACTGGCTATACGGTACTGGCTATACTGTAAGGGCTATCCTATCTGTACTGGCCTGGCTCTCGTAAAGGCCTGGCTCTCGTAAAGCCTATCGTAAAGCCTGGCTATCAGCGTGAGCCTTGTCTTAATGTTTCTGACCCTATCAAGGTGGGAAAGCCAGTCATTCAATCTATCCAAATAAGGATCTCTCATTCAAAACTACCGCAACATATATAAAGAAGCATGTCTGATGGAAATATAATGCTAATTGTTGCAATTACCAAGCTAATCAAAAATGATTGCTTAAATGTGGCCTTCCCCCGAACAAAGTGAAGTAAACGACCCGGGTAAGTAAGTGAGATTCCCTTCCTTCCCCTCATTCCATTCTGGCACCCCTTCAGGGAGGGTTGGTTAGGGCTAACCAGAATGGAATTCAACACTCAATAAATTACGTCTAAAACGAGTTAACATGGCTTGCCGGTGTCCCCCCCCCCCCTACGCTCGGGCGGCTCCTCCCTCCCCTTCAATGTCTGTCCGTTCGGGAAAGGGTGTTCCTTCCCCTCACTCAGTTCGGCAGAGCCTGTTTTTGTCCTCTCCTCTCCTCTCGATGGCGGCCTTATCAGTCGAGCACCTAAAGGTCCTCTCCTCTTCAATTTACTTATTGGGTGCCCCTCTCAAATAAGTAACTAAAAGGCGGTGGTCGAGCACCTAAAGGTGATGGCGGCCTTATCAGTCGAGCCTGCTTACGCATCCTCTCGATGGCGGCCTTATCAGTCGAGCACCTAAAGGTGATGG
>Ga0115848_100391_pt1 | contig 16640 bp, 20 predicted proteins | sample InSIn3gowninarea_FD_83862 | JGI IMG/M metagenome (GOLD analysis project Ga0115848, IMG submission 83862) | reverse complement strand
AATAATATAGACCATTTGCCCATGTCAATCAAAATATCCCCGTTGTTTAATTCACATGCTGATAATGTAGGCCCATCACATTATATTGTTGAATGAATTGGTGAAAGTGTTTCAACATAATTTGCAATATATCTCAGGCTTTCCCCTAATTGTATTTGTATGTAACGATAAGGCCTTAAACGGTGCAATAGTAAACTCACTAAAAAATAACAGGCGCCACCGGCAGTAAACATCAGGCCATTAAACCATGGGCTTCCAAAACTTGCATTACTATCAATATTGAAAATAAAAACCAGTAAAGCAATTAACCCGACAGAATTAGCTCTGTTGCCATAAATACCGATAAGGGAAAATAACACTCCAAACACAACAATAAATATGGTTATAAGAATGGGATTATGATTAAGTGAGATTGTAATAACTACCACCAAAAAATTAATGAATATGCTGGCTAAAATTGTATTGCGCCGGTATTCAAACGGGCCGGAGCTATCTGTTGAACCCACTACCAATGCACCTAAGGGTATTGCTATCATTAAACCTAAAACATCATAATGATATAATATAATTGCAGGGATGATGGCAGCAACAGTTATCCTTATTCCTGTAAATAAGTATTGATTTGAAAGTATTTTTTTAAATGTAAGCTGGTAATTCATCACGGTGCAAAAATAGGGTTGAAAGAGAGGAAGTCCGGAAGACGGAAAGTCTGAAGTTCGTTTAACGCTTTGATAATGTTTAGTTCATTAATTTTGCGCCCGCCATGGAAATAGAAATGTTGAAATCGAAAATACACAGGGCAGTAATTACTGAAGCTAATCTGCAATATGTGGGCAGCCTTACTTTAGATGAGAACCTGATGGATGCGGCTAACCTGATTGAAAATGAAAAGGTGCAGGTGGTTAATGTGAATAATGGTTCAAGAATTGAAACTTATATAATAAAAGGTAAACGTGGCAGCGGTACTGTTTGCTTAAATGGCCCGGCTGCAAGGCAGGGTGCAGTAGGTGATATAGTGATCGTTATTTCTTATGCAACAATGGAATTTGAAGAAGCTAAAAAATTCAAACCCTGGTTAGTGTTTCCTAAAGAAGGAAACAGGCTGTAATAAGTTTTGCAACCGTCCGTTCAATACTCAAAGCATTACAATTGAAAACCTGTTAAAATCAATTCATACAACACTTTCACCAATTCATTCAACAATATAATGTGATGGGCCTACATTATCAGCATGTGAATTAAACAACGGGGATATTTTGATTGACATGGGCAAATGGTCTATATTATTATGATAACAATTCTACTCCCTTACCATTACAAAGGGATTGAACGAGTTTTATAAAGGGTATGCTATTTGGACTATTCATCAACATAGCAAAACAGGACTTATTTGGGTGCGATTGCAGTGGGGTGTTGTTGTTTATGACCCGGTAAAGCAAACATCAGAAATTTTTAAAAATGATATTATCACTAACAGCACAATAAGGCAAATAATAGAAGATGATAAAGGCAATCTTTGGTTTGGCATTAATAATGGCAGCATTGTAAAATGGAATTTTAAGTTCAATGTGGACATTAAACCCACAGAACGATAGTATGGAAAAAACAATAAGGCGCATGAAAGAATACGCAGAAGCTATTCAAAATACCTATCCCACGGATATAATAATGGAAGTAGATGAAAGTATAAAAAAGCTAAAGCTTGATATGAAAATAAGGCATGGAATATTCCTGATTTTTAAAACAGCATTACACACCATTGCTCTGAAGCAAACAATTCTGAAAGCAGAATTAACATCAATCATACCGGCAAAAGGCTACTTATGAAGATACAAAACAGAGAGGTGAACTTTTCTCATAAGGATGAAGAACATTTTTCAAATGAAATACTTCAGCGTACAGAACTGGTAAACGCTGAATTAGATATTCAGAATGATAACACAGGTATTTCGCTGTTTTTATTAGTTGCCGTATGATTTATTTTCCCATCCATTTTTTAAAATCTGAAACCTTTTCACGGCTTACGATTGCCTCTTTATCTACAGCAGGTTTTAAATTTAACATTAATCTGTTACCAAAATAATCATGTATCTGGCTAATGCTTTTTACAGCCACATAAAAGGCACGGCTTATACGGAAATATTTCTGAGGATCAAGCATTTCTTCAAGTTCATCCATTGTATAATCCACAACAAATTTGCGGTTATCATCAGTTTTAAAAAAGTTTAGCCGTCCATCGCTAAAGAAATAAGCAATTTCATCTATTTCAATTGAAACAAGTTTTTGGCCATGCTTTACCAGGAATCTTTTCCTATATTCTTTAGGCTGTAATTTTTGATGCAGCTCTTTTACAATAGCATCCATATTTAAGGCAGCTTTATTACCGCCGCTTGAAGCATATAGCTCTTTCATTTGTTTATATTTATTTAATGCAGCTTCAAGATCTTCTTTTTGTACAGGCTTCAATAAATAATCAATACTGTTTACTTTAAATGCTTTTAATGCATATTCGTCATACGATGTTGTAAAAACTACAGCGCTTTTAACCGTAACCCGGCTGAATATTTCAAAGCTTTGCCCGTCTGATAATTCAATATCCATTAATATAAGATCTGGCGAGGGATTGGTTTCGAGCCAATCAGCCGTAGCAGCAATACTGTCTGTTACACCAACAACATCTGCTGAAGCATCAACTTCTGCCAATGTTTTTTTTATTTTTTTAACGGCGAGTTCTTCGTCTTCTACAATTAATATTGTCATGGTGTTTTATTTTTTAGTTATTAAGTTGGGGGATTTTTCTGTGAGCAAAAGTAAACTGCATTTCACCGGCGTTATTCCATATAAGAGGCAATACCACTGTAAAGTTTTTTGCATCCTGCAATACTTCATAACCGGTTTGGTTAAGCAGTTCATATTTTGACTTTATATTAATTAAGCCAATTTTATTAGAAGGCATTTTTATTTTTTTAAGCTGGAGATTATTATTTACTGCAAGGCGGCTACCCTCCATACTAAAAATATCTATTACTAACGGAGTGTGCTTTGAAACAATATTATGCTTTACTGCATTTTCAACCAGTAACTGAAGGCTTAAAGAAGGTAGCAGATATGTATAATACTTTTTATCAACTTCTGTTTGCAATTCTATTGCATTGCCATGGCGTGTTTTTAAAAGCCCAAAGTATGATTGAATAAAGTTTAACTCCTCCTCTACCGTTGACAAACTGAATTCATTATTACGTAATAGATAACGATATACTTTACTCAGCTCATTCAAAAAAATTTCAGCCTGGTTTTTATCTTCACTTATTAAGGAAGAGAGTGTATTAAAACAATTAAAAAGAAAATGTGGATTTACCTGGCTTTTTAATGTATCAAATTCCTGCTGAATACTTAATTGTTGCATTTCTTCTTTTTCAAGAATGCTGTCTTTATACTTCTTATAAATAAATTCTGATTCCCATAAAGTATCACTCAGCATCACCATTCCAAGCACTACCCATATTGATAAATTAAGCTGATGTATATCTTTTTTGAAACCAAAAAGAGAGGCTGCATCATATACGTTAAATCCAATACCAAAAATAATTATGGTTATAATAATGTGTGAGAGAACAATAAATATTACTCTTTTTACAGTTTGCTTTAGGTCAGGCATCAATTGCTGAAACTTATGCATAACAAAAACATTCAGTAAAAAAGTAACCAACCCAAGAATACAATTAATACAAAAAATAGCCAGCAACACAGTAAACTTATTCCAGATACTATCGCCAAACATTATATGCAGCGTAATAATATTAAGCAACGGCATCAGTATAAAAAAACTGATCCATTCTGTTTTTGTTGGCTTTAACACATTCATACACTTACTTCTGCCTCACAATTAATTAATGGCAATTTTATAATACGCTCAGTTTTTTTATCAGTAATTACCAGTTGTTCATGATTAAGCAACCTATACCTGCTTACAAGATTGTCAAGACCGGCCTCATAATCAAATGCATCAGTAACAGCTTTGGGCTGAATATTATTTTTAATAATAACTGCACCGTTATTATGTGATTGAATATATATTTTAAGAGGCAATTTTTTTTGTGTTGTGTTCTGGCTGAATGCATTTTCCAGCACTACCTGTAAACTCAATGGCGGTAATAAACAATACTTATCATTTTCATTTATGTCAATGTGCAATTCTATACCTTCTCCATACCTTGCTTTAAGCAAAGTATAATATGATTGAATAAACTGCAGCTCTTTATCAAGTGATATAAGAACATCTTCATCGTTACGCAGCATATACCTGTAAACTTTGCTCATTTCATCTAAAAAATTTTCCGCATCAGTTGCTGATTCACTGATTAAACTTGAAAGAGAGTTAAGGCAATTAAAAAGAAAATGAGGATTTACCTGGCTTTTTAAACCAAGCAACTGGCTTTGTTTTACAGTTTTTTTAAGTTCTTCTGTTTCCTGAAGGTTGGCACGCCAGCGTTCAAATCTTGACACACCTTCATGCAAAAAAGTGAGAAAAGTATTTATTACAGCCATGCATATATAAGCCATTATAAAACCGCTGCGGTTAAAGCTATAATTATAAAAGCTTAAAAGCGCATACACTGAAAATAGTGAATATAAAAACAAACCCGAGATGATAACAAAGATCACTATCATCAAACCCATTCGTTTTTTAATTTCATTATCAGAAGGAAATCTTTTTTTAAGAATTATCGCAACACCTCCGCATAAAACAAAGTCAATACATGCTGCTGCTGCAGTAATTATTGTAGCAAAAGCAAACAACCCCCAGTTATTTAAGTATTCTCTCCCGAAGATTAGAATATTCAATACTATGCTAAATGGAATGATTGTCCATAGCATAATTATATAATCTTTCTCCGTGTAATGGGGAAATTTTAATTTCATTTTTTACAAAATAGCATGTTTAGTTTAAGCTAAAAAGCCTTAACTAATAAGCTGCTGTGCAATTAGGATGAATTGAGGATTTTGATGTATGAATTGTAATTTGAATACTTTTAAGCATTACCCTTCTTTAACTCTGCTTACACCAAGCCAAATATATCAGGGATAGATTAAAAAATTTCCGCTATCATACACCGGGCACTGCCACCACCATTTGTTTCTATTGAAGTAAGATCGGAATAAACAATGCGGTTAAATTTTTCAAGTGCTGCTATTTGTTCGTAAGTTAAACATGCAAAGGCCTGTTCAGACATCACTAAAACTTTTTCACCTTTTTTGGTTTGCAATTGCAGCATATTGCCTGCAAACCTGTTCATCTGTTCAACTGATATATCTATAATTTCTTTTCCAATATTTTCAATTGTAGCAATTATGTGCTTACGTTCTTTTAAGTTTTCAATTGCATCAAGGCAAATAACAACATATTTATCAGCAACACACATCATTACATTGGTATGATAAATTTCAGCGCCGCCGGCATCTGTTGCAGTAAATGTGCATGGGGTATAGCTCATTTTATCGCAAAAAGCTTTAAGCACTTTTATATCGGTTCTTGCAGAAATACATGCATACGCAATTTTATTTTCCCTGTCCAGCACCATACTGCCGGTTCCTTCCAAAAAAATATTTTCGGTTTCATAAGTTGTAAGATCAATCATATTTAAAACCGGAAATTTTTTTTTGACTGCATCAAGCACATGTTGCTTTCTTTCAGCGCGCCTGTTTTCTGCATACATTGGATATAAAATAACTGTTCCATTATCATGAAATGAAAGCCAGTTATTGGGAAAGATAGAATCCGGCGTATGCGGCTCAGGCGTATCTTCTATTACCGTTACATCAATACCTTCTTTACGAAGTTTATATACAAAAGCATCAAACTCCTGTAAAGCCTTTGCTTGTGCAGACTCAGCATTGCCTGCAACCTGAAATTTATTGTTAACGGCCGTTTCAACATTATATGTAAAATGTACCGGCCGTATCATTAAAATATTGCTTGTGGTTTGCATAGTAAAGTTTTGACTTTCGTCGATAGACCAAAGTCCATAGACCATGGTCTGTCGACAGTGGACTTCTTACAATTTATCTCTCAATAAGGGCATGCTCATGCAATGAGAGCCGCCGCGTGCTCTTGAAAGTTCAGACGAAGGCAACAATACCAGCGTATTAGTAATGCTTTGCGGATCTAAACCTGCATCAAATTTTTTAAAAAGTTCTGTTGTTGTTATAATATCAAATCCTTCTTTTCTAAAACTTGCTGCGGTATAGTCATTCCTGTCATAACCAATTAAAACGCCTTCTTTTAAAGCAACAACGTTGCACGAATCTGTCCATTGTTCGCGGTCGTCATAAGGAAATTCATTGCCGCCGCTATAAATAATTTTTACATCATCAGGCTCACACTTATAATCTTCAATACTTACCTGCATCAATAAATCTTCAATGCCGGCGAGTTTTTTTGAAACACTATAATCGCTATCCGATTTATACGCTGCATCAATTGGTTTATAAAATTGCAAAACTTCGGGTTCTTCAAGAGCTATCAAATCAGGCTGGTGCATAAATCTCCGCAGATAAGATTGCTTTACTTTATTTTCAGCAGCGATGATATTCTCAGAATATCTTCCATACAACACCCAAACATTACGCTTTACCTGCGTAAAGATTGTATCAATATGCATTTGCGCCCTGTTCTTGGCAATTTTAACAACAGAGATTTTTTCAATGCCCAATTCTTTTGAATAGATTGTATGAATGATTTCGTTTATAGCATTCGAAGATGTGCGTTCACTGCATCCCACAATTAAATGCTGCGGATGTATCATCATTATATCACCGCCTTCAATACTTATAAACCTGGCCTTTCGTTCCCTTTCTTCATATAAAAAGAAATCACTGTCTTCAATTACCTCCATTACTTTAGAAGTGTCTTCTTTAAACAAAAAATACAGTGCAAGAAATTTGGTGATAAGTGATTCACGTTTTCTTGCCGTAGTTGCCATACGGCTGAGCAGAATGTGATCTTTTATCATAATGCCAATATCTCTTGTAAAGATAAAATTAGGCACAGGCGGAAAGATGTATTGATCTTCGGAAAGGCCGCTTGCAGACTTTGGTAAAATACCGCTGATTAAAATTTTGGCAAGCAATGCCGGATCGTTTATAGTTTCTAACTGGTGCTGTGTTTGATAGCTTGATTCTTCATAAGAGCAAACAGCAGAAATAAGCCGCAGCTTAACGGTTTCATCTTTTAATATCTGCTCCAGCAAATGCTGCACTTCAAGCACTTTATCAGAATTAAAATATTCTTTTTTTCCGGGTATAAAACAATTTGCTTTTGATTTTTCATCTGAAGATAACTGGCATTTTTTTATATATTCAACCTTTTTCTGATCAAGAAAATACAGCAGCAGCATTACATAATGATTATATTCTTTCTGCATGCTTTTTAAATGAACAATATCATCATACAGGTTATCAGAAAAAGTGCCGGGTATTACCTTACCAATACCACCATCAGGACTATGAATTATTAGTTTTCGAAGTGTTCCAATTTCAGATTCTACATAATATCTTTTATCATCATGCATAAAAAAAATTTGATAAAGAAGAAGACAAACAATAAATATGACTTGAATTAAACCGTTAAGCGCTTAGATAAGATTAAGAAAAATGGCAAGTAAATTATGCTTCTTCATACGAGGGCTGCAAGATACACATTTTAGCTGCAACACTCTCGTGAAAACCTTTTACAGCAACTATATGAAATCTTACAAACATTTCTTCTTTATACCAATCTTCCCTGCGGGTTTTATGAATTACTTCTTTGTGTTGTTGTAAACTGTAAGCAAAATTTTTCATTGCATTCTTATTTTGCCAGATGCTGAATGTGGCTTGTTTTATCCAAGGCACCTCTCCTATTCCATAAGAAATAATTAAACCTGTTGCTGATGGCATTTTATCCGTAACGCCGGCAACATTGTTCCAGAAATTTTTTAAACGATTCAGCCTTATGGTTGCCCTTGTTAACACGGCTATTGCTTCTTCATCATTTGTTTGCTTATGTAATTCTCCAAAAACTTTTTTTCCATCCCATAAGCCATGACCTTCGGCAGGCTGTAATAAAAATTCTTTTATATCACAACTAAAAAAATTTAAATAACTGTAAATGAATTGCGGCGCTTTAGTATCCACATTTTCAGCAGTAAATAACAATGCCCATTGATTAAGATCAGGATGTTTATCAAACGTTCCGTTTTTACCACTGCCCATCAACTTGAAAAATTTTATTTTTTTACTGATGTATAAAGGCAAACGAAAAAAGGCCATTGAAAACAAACCAAATATTCCAAGATATTTCGGATAACGGGCTATAATAAGCGTACAAAACATATATCATTTTGAGGCGGCTAAAAAAATAACAGCGCATAATATTATTGCTGCAACCAGGGCTAAAAATATCTTATTCTTTTCCCATCGTTCATTCTTCTGTTGCCTATATTGTAATGCTGTTAATTGTTGTTGCAGCCATTCATGTTTTTTATAAAAAGGATATAACAATATAATTAATTGTTTGGTTTGCTGAGATGAAAGATGTTCAGCAACTGAACTTATTGTTTTTAAAAACCGGTTAAGTAAATTATCTTCTGCATGCACCAACAAATTAATATTTTCAGGAAACAGTTGTTTTACAGAATACAGCAATGCATCTTTATTAAAGCGGAAAGGATCAGAAGCTTTTACGTGAGCATTTATTTTTTGTATGCGTATAATTAATGTTTCCAGTGTTTCAGCAGGCCGCTGGTATTCCTGCTCTGCAGTTAAATAACGTTCATAATTATATCGCTTTCTTGCTTCAGCATCTGAAAGCACTTTATAAGCTTCTGCAACATCTGCAAAAACTGCTGCAGCCAAAGCATCATCAGGATTGCGATCGGGATGATACTTCATGGCCAGCTTGCGATAGGCATTTTTTATTTCGCCTGCCGGCGCCGATGTTTTTACATTAAGTATTTTATAGTAATCTTTTCTTGCAATCATTCAAAGCGAATGTAAGTTTTATCGTTATTCATTAATTTCACCATTATAAAATCTAACAAATGCTTCATAAGAAAGTTTTAAGTTATAGCCTTTTTGTAATTCTGTTATTCAATGCCTCATTGGCAAAAGCGCAAAAAATATTAGTGTTTAGTAAAACAACTTCATTTTATCATGAATCAATTCCTGATGGGGTTGCTGCTATACAATTACTTGGCAAAGAATTACGCCTTGATGTTGATACTACAAAGGATGCTTCTAAATTTACGACCGATAACCTGCAACAATATGCTGCTGTAATTTTTGTAAATACGGCTGATGAATCCAGCACTTTATTAAGCGAAGCACAACGAAATGCATTGGTAAGTTTTATTCAATCAGGCAAAGGCTTTGTTGGAATACATGCCGCTGCTGACGCAGAGTATGCATGGCCATGGTATAATAAATTGGTAGGCGCATATTTTAAAAGCCATCCTAAACAACAGGAAGCAACCTTGCATGTTGTAGATAGTAATTTTATAGCCACTAAAAACCTGCCTTCATCATGGAAAAAATTTGACGAATGGTATAATTATAAAGAAACGAACTGGAATAATGTGCATGTGCTTTTAACCGTTGATGAAAAAACTTACACCGGAGGTGAAAACGGTGATTATCATCCTATTTGCTGGTATCATAATTATGATGGCGGTCGATCTTTTTATCTTGGCTTTGGTCATACAAAAGAATCATATTCTGATCCTCTTTTTTTACAATTGCTTGCAGGCGGAATTAAGTATGCAATAAATAGCCAGGCCAAGTAAATGTTATGGGATGATAATCGCTAATCCAACATAAATTATCTTATGATTAAGTTTAATCATTCAACTTGTAATAATTAAAGTTCTTCATAAAATTTGCATGCTGGTATTCATTGAAGTTAATTGTAAAATTCTTATGTTTACTTAAGCAACCAAATTAATCCTCTATAAAAAATTGTGTGGCTCCGCTAAGGGCTATACATAAATTTCAATTATATAATATAATTTAATTTATGAGGAATACTAATCTTTCGCAACTGAACATTTCGTATTTGGGCTTTGAAAAAAGAATTCAACAAGAACTGGAATTATATCTTTCTGAAAGTTTAAAGCTGCCGGCAAAACCAGCTTCTAACAACGTATCAAATGAGCCCTGCCTTTTGCCCGCCAATTTTCATATTTATTTTTTTAAAGGCTTTTGTAATATCACTGAGCAAATGATTGAAAAATCAAAATCAGTTAATGCCCGCATTTTATGTGTGAGCCAGTTTAATGATTTTGAAAACCTTTTATCATGCGTGCAAACCGGTGCTTACGGCTTCATTTCTATAACAAATATGTTTGATGAAATTATTCCGGCTATTATGTCTGCCTTGCAAAATAAAATCTATGTAAGTTCCGCTTTCGCCCCTGTTATACATAAATATTTTAGAAATCACAATGATTGTTATTCAAACTTATTTACTGATAAAGAAAATAAACTTGTACACCTTTTAACCAAGGGCGCGCTGTATAAAGAAATTGCGTGGAAAATGCATATAAGCGAAAACACTGTACGCTCTCATGTGCGTAATATTTATGGTAAAATGAAAGTACATTCCAAAACAGAGCTGACAAGAAAAATTTTAAATATTAGCCTTAATCTTTACATGTTCATTCATTTCAAAACATATAGCATGTTTATGCTATTGGCAGGTACAATTTCTTAAGCTAATTTTCACTTTTTAAAAGCATAACCTATACTATCCTTTCTCCTTAAATGATTTGTTGTTTTATCAAAAGCAGCATGAATCATTGTAAACATTATATAACTTATTCAACTTTTTGTATGCACTACGGTAAAAAAAAGTTTGTGCTTTTCAGTACCATTCCTCCTTAGGTGATATATTAATTATCTCATTAAATCATTTTATAAATACTAAAATAAATTTCTAAATATTTAAATCTATTACTCATGACTAAGAAAATACTATTGATGGTTGTTTGCTTTACAATGATTAACAGTTTCCTGTTTGCCCAGACTCCTTGGATAATTGGCGCCAACCCGGGTGGTGACTTACCACCGGCAGGTGGAAAATTCGGAACCAAAGGTGACCGTCGAATTATATTTGTAACAAACAATGAGGAACGCGGCACGCTGCTAAATGGAACCGGGTTCTGGGGATTTGGTACTTCATTTCCAAACAGCAAGGTTCACGTAAACGGTGTCGGAGCCGAAAACCCTTTCAGGGTGCAGGTAAATGGCGCAAGTAAATTATATGTAGATAATGGCGGAGGCGTATCAGTTGGAACATCGGCAATACCTCCTGCAAACGGTTTACATGTTTCGGGTAATACAGGCCTTGGAACAACAGCTCCAACAGAAAAATTACATGTGGTAGGGAATATATTTGCATCAGCCAATATCGATGTTGGTGGTACTGTTGGTTTTGGTTCTGTTGAAACATTTTCTGATGGAGGCTCTTTTACTATTCAGTCAAATTCTGATATTGTTCCTGATGCTGATGGAACCGGAAATGTAGGTACTACTGCAAGAACTTGGGCTAGCGTACATGCATTAAGCTATTTAAATATAATGCCAGCAAGTGCCGTGGCAACGGCTGAAAATTTAAAAGCCGGCCTTCCTGAAATAATGAAACTAAGGCCCATAAGTTATACTGCTGGCTCAGTAAAGAAATTCGGGCTTATAGAAAAAGAAGTACAGAGTGTTTTGCCTGAAGTAGCATCTGACAAAGAACTTTCAAATAGTGAAGGTGGAAGCAGAAGCCTGAAAACAACAGGAAAACTCGCTTTGGAATATGATGCGCTTATACCTGTGCTTATTAATGGCATGCAGCAACAGCAAAAAATGATTGCTGCTTTACAGGAAAAAATTGCACAGCTTGAAGGTGCAGCAGTAACTGCAGGCGGCAGTGATAATGCAAGAGCAGGTAGTGCTTTAGTTAGTGGCGCTGTGCTTGAACAAAATCAGCCTAATCCATTTAATCAAAGCACAATCATTCGTTATCGCTTACCACAAAATGCGGTTGGACAAATCAGCATTTACGACAATAGCGGAAAACTATTGAAAAATATCAAAGCAAACGAAAGCGGACAAGCAACAATTAATGCAGGAGATCTGAAATCCGGAACTTATACATACACATTATCAGTAAACGGCAAGCTGGCATCAAGTAAAAAACTTGTTATTGCAAAATAAATCCCTCTGCTACATAAAAAGCCTGGTAAGTTACCGGGCTTTTTTGTGTAAAATACTTTCATTTAAAATTACCGCTGGCTTGCAATCAATAAATTAAGATCGGTAAATTTCAGATCAAATCTTTGACTGATATATAAATTAGTAAGATGCCCACGATATAAATACACGCCGTTACGCAGGTTGAAATTATGCCACATCATTTCTTCAATACCACCAGCATTACCTGCATCTAACAACAAAGGCATAAGCACGTTACTGATAGCATGGCTTGCAGTACGCGCATAACCACTGGGTATATTGGGAACACAATAATGGATTACACCATGTTTTACAAATGTTGGATGCTGGTGTGTTGTAATTTCACTGGTTTCAAAACAACCACCGCGGTCAATACTTATGTCAATTATTACACTTCCGGAGCGCATGGCTTGTACCATTTCTTCAGTAACAACAATCGGGCTTCTGCCTGCTTCATTGGTAAGAGCACCAACTGCAACTTCACAGGTTTTTAATTGTTTTGCAAGAATACGCGGCTCCATCACACTCGTCCATACACGCATGCCGAGATTGTTCTGTAAACGCTTTAAACGGTAAACGTTATTATCAAAAACTTTTACAGATGCACCCATTGCCAATGCAGTACGGGTTGCAAATTCACCAACAACACCGGCGCCGATAATAATAACTTTTGTTGGCGGAATACCACTGATGCCACCAAGCAAAACACCTTTACCGTTTTCTTGGCTGCCGAGAAACTGGCCCGCGATTAACATGGCTGCACTACCCGCAATTTCACTCATGCAGCGAACGATCGGATAAGTACCGCTATCGTCTTTTAAATTCTCAAATCCAAGCGCTGTTATCTTTTTTTCCATCATCTTTTCAACCAGCTCTTTTTTAAGCATGGAAAGATGAATAGGTGAAATGATAGTTTGATTTAATTGCAGAAAAGCAACGTCTTCTTCCATTACAGGTGCACTCTTAATAAGCATCGGCGCTTTATACACTTCTTTTTTCTTTAGTGCTATTTGCGCTCCCGCCTCACTAAAATCGCTATCAGAATATTTACTTCCTTCGCCAGCTTTTGTTTCAACAATTACATGATGGCCATTATCAACCAATACATTTATAGCTTCGGGAATTAAAGCCACTCGGTTTTCCTGCAACACCATTTCTTTGGGAATACCGATTGTAAGTTTGGCACTTTGCGGTTTTATATCTAAAGTTTCTTCCTGCGTTTCAAAACTGAAACCGCCGCTGATAACTGGCTTGGTACCTGGCATGGTGAAATTTGATTAAAATATAAAAATAATATTAAAGTCGGTATTTAAAAAAGTGGATTACAACAATGGTCACTAAGATTAATACATCTAAATTCCGTAATGGTATTTAAGAGGTTCGAAATGCAGTTCAGGAATCACGAAATGACATTTGGAAAGTTTGAAATGCAATGCAAAAGTTTCCGAACAAGCCCTTATGAAGCTTCTATGCGTATTATCCGTTCATGCATGTCATTCACATCAATAAAAATATGCAAAGTTTCATCAGGCAAAAGCTCCGGAAATTTTTCCGGCCATTCGATAAAACAATAGTTACCGCTTTCAATGCAATCTTCACAACCAGCCTGTATTGCTTCCGTTTCATCTTTTAAACGATACCAATCCATATGATAAATGATACCTGCAACAGAACTTTTATATTCATTGATAATAGCAAATGTTGGGCTGCCAACTGCATCTTTCACCTGTAAAACATCACACAAAGCATGAATAAAAGTTGTTTTGCCGCTGCCCATTGCTGCATGAAAAGCCCAAACTTTAAACTGGCTGTTTTCATTCCATAATTGCTGCGCGGTTTTTTTTATTTGAGCAAGATGAAAGTTGAGTCGATTCAAAGTTTCAGTGTTTAAAAATTAAATCTTTACGAGTTCCATAGTTGTACTCAGCTTGTAATATTGTTCCACTAATTACCAATTCCAAATTCCAAATACCTGTTAACCAATCAACTTTACTGCAACTTCTTATTACCCTTATGCCGCTCTGCATCTCGCAAATTTTTCTTTTCAAAATTCTTTTGTAAGGCATCTGTAAGATCAACGCCGGTTTGATTGGCGAGGCAAAATAAAACCCAAAGCACATCAGCAAATTCATCACTTAAAGGCACTCTCCCGGTGTCCCCCTTCAGGGGAGGGGTTTCTGATTCTTTAAAAGATTGTTCGCCATAAATGCGCACCATTAACCTCGACAACTCGCCCACTTCTTCCATTAAAATTCCAAGATTGGTAAGCTCATTAAAATAACGAACACCGGTTGTTTTTATCCAGGTATCAACATCGTGCTGGGCTTGTTGTATTGTCATAATTTAAAAATCAAATTAAAAGTAAATCAGCGAATATTATTAACTGCTGCTTTTCCCTGGTTTTTTAGTTGATTTATTTGAATCAGATAACATTCCTTTACAGACCTGTTAGGTTTCTTAAACCTAACAAGTCTTAGAGACTCTGTTTAAAACGATTACTGAATTTGTACGATGCTTAGAAATATAAACGCACGTCATTCATACAAAAGTGGGAATCTTCTTCAAGATTATAAGAGCAGATACCCGGTGAAGCCGGGTATGATGATGACGTTGTTGTGTTTTACTCATAGTATTAAATGCCAAACATGCTTAATGACATTTAAAATCCTTTTTTAAACAGCTTCTTATATCAATAAAAAATCCCGCCGGGAAAAGCGGGACTTTTTTTGTATTTCATTATCAATTACGTCTAAAACGTAAGCGTGAATGCAGAACTTATTTAACTTCTACATCAGCACCAGCTTCTTTAAGCTTAGCTGCAATATCTTCTGCTTCTGCTTTAGCAACACCTTCTTTTACAGGTTTTGGAGCGCCATCCACTAAATCTTTAGCTTCTTTCAAGCCAAGGCCAGTCAAGTCTTTCACGATTTTTACAACCTGTAATTTTGCATCGCCACCGCTTTTCAGAATTACATCAAAAGCTGTTTTTTCTTCAGCAGCAGGAGCAGCAGGGCCGCCAGCCGCAGGACCCGCTACAGCAACTGCAGCAGCCGCAGGCTCAATGCCATACTCATCTTTAAGAATTTTTGCTAATTCATTTACCTCTTTTACGGTAAGGTTAACCAGTTGTTCTGCAAATGATTTTAAATCTGCCATGTTTTCAAATTTTGCCACCTTCATTGCCTGTGCTCCGGCGGTTGTTATTAAAAAATTTGTCTGTTTATCTCTTCAGGCTTGAGATAATATCTTACAATGAATGATGTTAAATGTGATGTACGAGAGAGGCATGTCAACATCTAACATCATACATCTTAAATCATACATTAACTCGCTCTTTCTTCCAAAGCTTTCACCAAACTTGCAAGCTTGCCACCGGCATTTAAGCCGCTGATAACATTTTTTGCAGGTGATTGCAATAAACCAATGATCTCACCAATAAGATCGTTTTTGCTTTTGAGTGATTTTAATGTTTCCAACTGGTCGTTGCCAACAAAAACATCGCTATCAATATACGCTGCTTTTAAAACAGGTTTTTCTGTTTTGCTTTCAGTGCGGAATGAACTGATGATCAACGCAGGTTCTTTTGCATTTTCGCTGAACATTAAAGCAGTAACACCGTTCAGGCTATCATAAACGCCTGAATATTTTTCTGCATCAATGCTTTCAAGCGCTTTGCGGATAAGTGTATTTTTAGCCACTTTCATTTCAACATTTTTGTTGAAACAAATACGGCGCAGTTTACCAACCTGTGCAACACTTAAGGCCTCGGTATTGGTAACATAGAAGTTATTATATTGACTGAATTTCTCTTTCAGCGCTTCAATTACTTCATTTTTTTGATCCTTATTCATAAGAATATGTTTTGTGCCATTTCTCCCTTTTAGGGGATGGGGGCTTAGTGAACAGATTTTGTGTCAACCGCAATACCCGGGCTCATTGAGCTTGCAAGGCTTACACCTTTAAGGTAAATACCTTTTGCTGCGGATGGTTTTAATTTGATGATGGTATTGATGAGTTCCTGGCCGTTTGCCGCAATTTTTTCAGGTGTAAAAGATACACGCCCGATAGATGCATGAACGATACCGGCTTTATCAACCTTAAAAGCGATCTTACCGCCTTTAACTTCATTCACTGCTGCCGCAACATCGTTGGTAACAGTACCGGTTTTAGGATTCGGCATTAAGTTGCGCGGGCCCAATATCTTACCCAGTTTACCAATCTTCGGCATTACAGAAGGCGTGGCGATGATAACATCAACATCCGTCCAGCCACCTTCAATTTTCTGAACAAATTCATCTAACCCAACAAAATCTGCACCGGCAGCTTTCGCTGTTTCTTCTTTATCAGGAGGACATAATACCAAAACCTTTTTTGTTTTACCCGTT